>Ga0310345_10000052_pt1 | contig 265019 bp, 229 predicted proteins | sample HC15DNA20500_MG_FD_204667 | JGI IMG/M metagenome (GOLD analysis project Ga0310345, IMG submission 204667) | Marine microbial communities from station ALOHA, North Pacific Subtropical Gyre - HC15-DNA-20-500_MG | ecosystem: Environmental > Aquatic > Marine > Oceanic | place: Pacific Ocean... | reverse complement strand
CGCCTATTACTGCGAATGGATCACCGTCTACGACTACTGGGGCAACTGGGTCACCGTCTGGCAGTGCTACTGAGCCCCAACCCCTCCCGAACCAAAAAGGCCCGCCATCACGGCGGGCCTTCTTGTGGTCCGACGGAATTTCCCCCCGCCCACGTAAGACTTGAAACCAAGCCGCCTCTGTGGCTGTCTTGGAAAAAGAGGGGGGGTCGCGCACATTATGGCGACTGTGTTCCTGAGCCACGCAACCAAGGACGACGCCCTGACCGGCGACCTTTTGCGCTGGCTGCACGAGAACGGCTTTCGCGACACCTTCGTCGACCATCTCGACATCCTCGGCGGCGACAACTGGACGGATCGCCTCCGCGATCAGGCCGCCGCCTGCCGGGTGGTGATCTGTGTGCTGACCGAAAACTGGCTCAACTCCTCGGACTGTTTCAACGAGTTCCAGGCGGCGTGGTACATGGGCAAGAGCATCCTGCCCCTGTTCTTCGTCGATATCGACGCGCCGGGCACGGGAGAGCCCGCGCGGCGGCTGGGCCGGGTCCTGGCGGAAAGCCAGGGCATCGACCTGCGCGGGGCGCTGGCGCCCGACGGCACGCTCGACCTCTCCCGCGACAGTGACACGGCCGACCTGCTGGCCCGCAGCCTGCGGGCCTTCGGCGCGCAATCCGAAATCGGCCTCGACCCGACGGCCTTTGCCATCGACCCGGCCGCCCGGCCCACCCCCTTTCCGGGCCTCGTCTCCTTCGGCGACCGGGATGCCGACGCGGCGATCTTCTACGGCCGCTCGCGCGAGATCGCCGAGGCGATCGAGGAGTTGCGCTCCATGCGGGCCAATGCCGACCGGCGGCCGCTGGCGATCCTCGGCGTGTCGGGGGCCGGCAAATCATCTTTCCTCAAGGCCGGGGTCATCCCGCGGCTGCGGCGCGAGCCGCGCTCGTGGCTGCCGCTCCGGGTCTTCCGCCCCGGGGTCGACGCGCTCGACGGGTTTGCACGGGCCATCTCGCAAACCCTGGCCGATCACGGGGCGGTGGAGGCCCCGGGCGAGATTCGCGCGCAACTGGAGGGGGCGCTGGACGACGTCTCCGGAAGCGATGCGCTGGCCGGGCTGCTCGACCGCCTTGCCGACAGGCTCCGCACCGCCGCCGGCACGCCCGTCGCGACCATCCTCATCAGTGTCGATCAGGTCGAGGAACTGCTGCGCGATGACAGCCCGTCGGCCACCCGGTTGATCGCCTGCCTCGCCACTGCCAGCGAAGGCCGCCGCGACTGGATGACGGCCATGACCATCCGCGCCGACCGCCTGCCCGACCTGCAGGCGCATCCCGGCTTCGGCCAGCTCAAGACCCGCGGCTATGACCTGCGCCAGATGCCGCCCTTCCGGTTCAGCGACGTGATGGAACAGCCCGCCGCGCGCTACGGTGTGCGCCTTTCGCCGGAGCTGGTCGATGCGCTGATGGACGACGCGCCGGAACGCGACGCGCTGCCCCTGCTGGCCTTTGCCCTGCAACGGCTGTGGGATCAGTTCAGCGCCGACAAGGAATTGCTGCTGGAGGATTACCAGCGCCTCGGCCGCCTTTCAGGCCTTCTGCGCGATGCCGCCGAACGCGCCCTGGCCGGGGTCGCCTCCGGAGAGGACACCGGCCCGCCACAGGGTCAGCCCAAAGACCGGGCGGCACTTGCCGAGCGTTGCTTCATCCCTGCGCTCGTCGATGTCGATGCCGATGGCAAGGCCACGCGGCGCACCGCCATGTGGGCCGAATTTTCCCCCGAGGAACAAGCGCTTATGCGCCAGTTCGAGGCATGGCGGCTGATCGTCCGCCGGGGCGTGGGCGCGGAGGCGACAGTCGAAGTCGCGCATGAGGCGCTCTTTCGCGAGTGGGACCGGATGCAGGCGTGGCTCGAGCCGGAGATTGCCCGCATCGCCACGCTGCGCGGGGTCAGCGATGCCGCCCGCGCGTGGGAGCAGTCGGGCCGCAACACCGCACTCCTCACCCATCGCGGCCAGCGGCTGACCGAGGCCCGTGCCCTGCTGGCCGCCCCCCGCTACCGCGACAGGCTGAGCGCCAACGACCGCGCCTATCTGGCCGCCTGCGCCGGGCTGCGGCGGCGGGGTATCCTGACCACCTCCCTCGCCGCCGGCGTGGCGGTGGCGGCGCTGGGCCTCGGCATCTGGTCCTACCTGCAATCCGAGCGCCGCATGGTGGCCGAGCGCGAGGCGGGCTTTGCCGAGCGGGTCGAAGCCGCGATGCAGGCGCAGGACATCAGCACGCTGGAAAGCTTTACCTATTACATCCTGCAGGACCCCTACGCCCGCACCCGCGACGACCGTTTCGCCATCCTGCGCCGGGTGCTGAGCTCGGCCCGCGCCACCGTCGATCCCGAATACGCCATGGCCGATTTCGCCTTCGCCGCGCTCGATGCGCCGGAAAGCGGACTGTTCGAGCTGGAATATTCCTCCGAACGCGGCGTCGATGCCGAGCTCTTCCCGATCCTCTGGCGCCCCCGCGCCGACCGTATCGCCGGGCAATGGGGCCTGCCCGTGCCGGGCTTCTTCCAACTGGTCGAGAACCCCGCCTTCCCGCCCCGCCGCGTGGTGATCCGCCGCGCAGGCGAGGTGGTGTTCGACGCCATGCTGCCCGAGACAGACGGCCGCCACATCCTCGACGCCTCCAAGCTCGACAGTGACGACCTGACGGCGTTCTTCGACGCCAATCGTGCCAGCTTTGCCTCCGCCGAGGCGGTGACCGGCGCTCCCGATCACTATTACGTCCCCGACTGGAGCGTGCCGATCTGGAACGCCGGGCGTGATCGCGAAGCGGGCAGCCGCCTCCTGCCGCCCGGCGCCGATTTCACCCTGCTCCTCGGCAACCTGATCGTCGAGGACCCGCAGATCGTGCTGGATACCGCAGCGGTCGACTATTTCTTCCGCCGCTTCCCCGAAGCCTATGACATCACCGTCAACGAATACCTCGCCATCCGCGGGCCGCATGTGCGCGAGGACATGCTGGCATGGCTCGAGGCGGGTCATTCACTCGACGACATGCTGTTCAGCCTCGGCCTGATCGCCAGCCATGGCCCCTCCGCGCGCGAGATCGACATGGCCGCCGCACATGAGGGGGCGGGCTGGCAGGCGGGGCTCTACATGCACGGGCCGATCCGCCGCACGCGCGAGGTGGCGGCGCTGAGCGAGGAGAACGACCCCTTCGCCGCGGGCAGTTTCGGTCAATCCACCTACAGCCGCCCCTCTGCCCCCGCCTCGATCCCCATCGACCGCAGCGACCGGGTGTCGCTCCGCACCGCCGACACCGCCGACACAATCTCCGGCCCGGCGCGCGAGGCGACCGACCCGCTGACCGCCCCGATCCGGCTGCTGCTGCCCGCCCCCGATACCAGCCGGCCTTTCGAGGATTGGCACCCGGTGGCACAGGCCCTCTACCGCGACCGTACCCTGCAGCTTTCCGATGCCTTCCTTGACACCCGCGACGCCACGCTCGACCGGCTCAGGCGGAAAACCGGGCTGGTGACGCTCGATGTCGCCGTGCGGTCCGACGCGCGGCTGGGGCCGGGCGACGTGGCGGTGGAAATCCTCGACAGCGACTGGTCCGCGCCGCTCACCCCCGAGGCAGACGATCCCGCCGCCACGATCGAGACCGTCTTCCGCGCGCTGGAAACCCGGGTGCTTTCCGACCCGGCGCGCTTCGTCTTTCCGCATGACATGGCCGGATATCTCGACACCGCGGCGCCGGGGCGGAAACGCTGGGCGCTGGAAACCTTCGCTCATACCGACCTGATGCAGCTTGTGGCCGGGCTGGTCCGCCACGAAACCTCCGGCGCCCGGCCTGACGGGGCCGATGCCGCCCACCTGCCCCGGTTCGACTGGCTGCTCGGCGCGCTGGTCTTTTCCGTCGCGGCCCATGGCGTGACCGAGGGCGAGGCCCACCTCGCCCTCTGGCGCGATCTCTCCGACCATGCAGCGCGGCCCGACCCCGTCACCCCGCCGGAGACCGAGGCAGGCGCAGCCATCGCCGACGGCGTGGCGCACCTCCTCGCCGATGACATCCCGGCCGCCCGAACCGCCTTTGAACGCGCCATCGCGCAGGATGCCGAGTCCGCCCGCGACAGCTTTCTCACGACCTATGCCGCGGCGGCGCCCGACATGCTGGCCGACCGGCTGCGAGACGACTGCCGCAGCCCGACCCGGCCCGATCTCGGCCAGCTCGGCGTGCAACAGCTCGACCTTGTCCTCGACACCGACCTTTCCCGTCAGGACAGCACCCTTTTCGGCCTCTGCCGCCTCGCCGCGCAGGACAAGGCCGGCACGCGCGACTGGCTGGACAGCGCGATTGCCTACGCCGCCACCCTCCGGTCGCAGGACGACCTCTCACCGGACGAGGCCGACTGGCTTGGCCGCACCATCTGGCAGCGGCACGCGCCGCTGTCGGAAACCCCCGGCGCGCTGGCGGTGGGCCAGCGGTTCCTGCTGGGCGGCATCTCCCGCATCGACGATCCCGCGCGCACTGATACGCTGGGCCAGTCCCTCGCCACCGATTGCTATGGCCGGATCGACACCCGCCCCTGCATGCGCCGGGTCATGGCGCTGGCCGAACAGGCGGGGAAACCCGAAATCGGCCTCTTCGCGGCCGAGGCGCTGGCCGCCTCCAACGCCCCCGCCGACCGCCAGCGCGTCACCGCCATACTCGACCTCTTTCAGGCGGCGCGGGGCCTGACACCCGATTACGCCGGGGCAAAGGCCGACTGGTACGCCGCCTATGTCAGCTTCCTCCGGGGCCTCGTGGCCCAGGCGGCGGGCGACACCGGGGCCAGGGCCCACCTCACCGGCGCCATGGTCCACCCCGCCTTCCGCTTCGCCGTGCTCCCCGCCCTCACCCGGGCGACCACCGCAGAGGATGGGACGGACGCCGCCCGGGCGCTGGTCGCCGAGGCGCTTGCCGCGGCGGATGTGGCTGCCGTGGACCCGACCAACCTTGCCAACCTCCATGCCCTGAACCTCGCGCAGGCCATCGAGGCGGGCACCGGCGAAGCCCTGCTGTCCGACATGGTCGCCCTGCCCCGCAACGCCGACTGCCTGCAGGCCTATACCGGCCCCTGTGCCGCCCCGTGGCTCTGGCGCGCCGCGGCGCAGGTGCTCTATCGCCATCAGGACTGGCAGACCGTCGCCCGCACCGTCACCGACCGCGTTGACCACCCTTACGCGAAACTCGTGGCCCTGATGCTCTACGCGCAGGGCGGCGATCTGGCCGGCGCGCCCGCGCTCCTCCGCCGTAGCTGGCAGCGGATCGACCCGGCGACATGGGACAGGCGGCTCGACCTCGAGGATGCCAATGTCTGGCGCGAGGTTCTGCTGGCTGCCGCGCTGGGGGAAGAGGTCGAGGGCTACGGGCTCGACCACCTGCTCGCCATCCTCCGCGACCCCGCGCAGTTCGACGGCCACGGGCTGTCCAAGATCGGCCTCCCCCGCGAGGAATTGCTGACCGAGGCGCTGTTCTACTCCGCCATGCGAGAGATCGCGCAGGGCCGCACCAAGGAAGGTCTGACCCTCCTCCGCCAGACGCGCGAGACGGGCGCAGCCGCGACCCTCGAATACGCCTATGCCAAGCGCTTCCTTGACCAGCTCGAGCAGGCCGACCGCTGATCCGTCTCAGCCGATCGGCACCAGATGATTGTCCCACGCGCAGCCATGCCGGGCCAGCGCGCCCGCCGCGCCATGGCCGGTCAGCACCCGTCCCTCGCCGGTGGTAAAGACGAACCCCTCCGCCCCCGGCGCCACGCCACAGATGTCCCGCTCCTCCAGCCGCCGGAGCATCCGGCCATCGGCATCGGCCACCACCGCCACCCCGCCGCGCGGGCCGGTCACGGCAATCTCCTCGCCGCTCCCCGAGAACGCCACGCTGCCAAGATAGCCCTGCACGTCCTTCTCCATACCGAGGTCGTGAAAGTCCAGCGCCTCCCCCATCCGATGCGTTGCGAGAAGCGGCGGCACCTTAGCCATCGGCCCTTGCCACTGGCAGGCAACGGCAATCACCCCGTCGCCCCGCACGGCGATATGGCGCATGGAATTCCTGTGCCACGCCTCCGGGGGCTCCACCTGTTCCACCACCGCCCCGTCCACCGACACGTAACTCAGGTTCGGCCGCATCGTGGGAATATTCAGCTTCAGCCGCCCCGCCTCCGGGTGCGTCTCGATCCCGCCATTGGCAATGACCAGCGTTTCGCCATCCGGCATGAGCCTCAGTTCATGCGGCCCGACCCCGCCCGAAGGCATGGCCCCCAGCCGCGCATACCCGCCCGTCGCGTCCCACATACCGATCACCCCTCGGCCGGTCTCGAATTCGTTCTCGGTGGTGAACAGCATCCCGCCATCCGCCGAGAAAACCCCGTGCCCGTAGAAATGTGACCCCTCGGGCGTGTCGAGCCGCCGGACCACCTCGCCGCTCACACAGTCGATCACCAGCGCGAAGTGCCCCGGCCGCCGCGCAAAGGCCACCGCCAGCGGCCGACCGGGATGCGCCGCCGCCGCATGGCCTCGCCCCGGCAACGGGATCTCGAACAGCCGCCCCCCCGCCGCGCTCAACCCGAACAGCGCGAACGCCCCCGATGGCAGCTTGGCGGCTGCCAGATAGGCCGGGCTCCCCGCATCGGCCCAGCTGGCCCGTGGCGCCAGCCCCGAGGCCAGCAATCCCGCAAGAAATCCGCGGCGCGTCGGCATGGCGTCAGTCCCCGTCCATCGAATTGAACCCCGCCGAGACGCCCAGCGCCGGGCCAAGCGCAACCTGAACGACCTCGCGCACCTCCTGCAGGTCGGTCTGCAACGATTCCACCCGAAACCGGCCCACCGGCTCGGCCACCGAAGCGAACACCGGATCGTTCAACGCAGCGGCACTCTCGTGGAAATCCTCCAGTTCCGCCTTTAGCCGCGCCTGCACATCCGCATCCCCCGCCGCCAGCCTGACCGCCAGCCTGCCCGCCCCGCGCACCGCCTCTTGCAACAGCGCAAGGCTCAAGCCGGAACGATATGCCTCGGCCCAGCGCGGGCGGGGCCGCTCGAACGTACCCAACGGCCGCCCCAACCGCATGTCCACGGCGAATTCCAGCCCGGTACTGACCGACTTGTAAAGCACCTGCAGAACCTCGGCCTCGGTCCGGTAGGGGCTGTCGGCGCCCGGTTCGGTCAGCATCGGCGCAAAGGCGTCCCACGCCTCCGCCAACTCGCCCGTCGTGCCGTGGATATCCGCCACGATCACCCGCACCAGCGCACAGCGATACTCCGCTGTCCCGATCTCCGCCAAATCCTCTTCATGCAACAGGTAGTCCAGCGCATAAAATCCCCGCGCCGCGATCGACATGTCGGCATAGGCCTCCTGCGAAAGCACCGCCTCATCCCCATCCGCCAGCATCTTGCGCAGCGCCTTGGCCGTCCGCCCGCGCGGATCAGGCCAGTAGGCCAGCGCAAAGGCGCGGTTCTCCTCCTCCGATGGGCCGAAGCGCAGATGGCTCACCCTTGCCCATGCCAGGAACGCGGCGGCATAGCTGTCGTAAAGGCCCGGATGGGTGCAATCCTGCCCCGCTGCCTCTACCATCGCCGCCGTTTTCTCTTCCAGCGCGACAAACCCGCCGACGATATCCTCCTCGATGATCTCCCGGATTTCCTGCGCCGGTGCGGCCAATGGCAATGCAATAAGAAGGGCGGCCAATACATGCTTCATCACAGGCTCTCCAGAAACGCGATCAAAGCGTTGCGGTCTTCCGGCGCCATCTCCACCACCGCATCCCGCTGCGTCTGCGCCTCGCCGCCATGCCACAGGATCGCCTCCAGCAGCGACCGCGCCCGCCCGTCATGCAGGAAATACGTGTGCCCCGAGACCCTCTCGGTCATCCCCACGCCCCAAAGCGGCGCCGTGCGCCATTCCCTTCCCGTCGCCCGCGCCTCGGGGCGGTTGTCGGCCAGCCCCTCGCCCATGTCATGCAGCAGCATGTCGGTATAAGGCCAAATCAGCTGAAAGCTCTGCTCCGGCTGATCCTCCAGCCGATGGGTCACGTAAGCGGGCGTATGACAAGCCGTGCATCCGGCGTCGTAAAACACCTCCTTGCCGCGCAACACCTGCGGGTCCGACACATCCCGCCTTGCCGGCACGGCAAGGGTGCGGCTGTAGAAGGTCACAAGCTCCAGCCCCTCGCCGTCGATCTCGTGCAGCCGCTCATCTCCGTCGCCATGCGGCCCCGCGCGGCACTTGGCCTGCGCCTCTGAACATTCCCCCCATGGGTCGGGAAACAGCGGGTTGGAAATCCCGATATCCCCGGCAAAGGCCGAGGCCGTCTGATGCCGGATCGTCGGCGCCCCCGCCTTGTGCCCGAACCGGCCCAGCATCGGCATGTCGAATTCCAGCGACCAGATGATATTAGGCCGCCCCGAAATCCCGTCCCCATCGGCATCGCCCGGATCGGCCATGGCCATGATATCCGCCGCCGGGATCGCCTCGAGCAGGCCCAGCCCGATCATCTGCGGCGCCACCCGCGGACTTAGCATCGCCTCGGGATGCAGCGGGCCATAGCCCAAGTCGGCGGCCTCGTAAGTGGGCTCCCGCAGGCGGGCCGTCTCGCCGCCCGATAAGGGCACCTCCCGCTCCTCGTAAGTCACCTTCAGCCGATACTCGGCCTTGTGCCCCGGCAGGCTGAAATCCTGCAATTGCGCCCCATAGGTGGGCTCCGGCGAGGTCGAGATGTAATCCTCGATCTCGGCCATCGCCTGTTCCTCACCGCCCGGCACCGACACGCGCAGAAACATGGAAACCGCCGAATCCTCCGGCCCTTCCGGCGGATGGCCGCGCCCGTCCTTCAGGTGACAGCGCTGGCATGACCGCGCGTTGAACAGCGGCCCCAGCCCGTCCGAAGCCAGCGTCGAAGACGGCGACGACACCCACAGCTTGCGAAAGAGCCCGTTGCCCACCTTGAAATCCAGCTCATCGGCAAAGGCCATGTTGCCCGAGGGCTGGGAGAACGCATCGGCATTGTCACGCGGGCGCACCGTGGCCGCCCCGGCGGACATTTCCTCGAATTTCTGCGGCTTGGTGAAATCCTGCGGAAAGGCCAGCGCCCTCTCGATCCGCTCCTGTTCGGCCCCGGTCCGTGGCACGATCCGCAGATGCGGCTCGTCCAGCACACCGGCCTGCGCGGCGCCCCCGGCCAGAACGGCAAGGCCAAGCCCCGCACAGGCAAGCCAGCGAAGGTGCAACGCATGTGCCATCGGTCTCATTCCCGGCTCTGCAATGAAGGGGCGCGAACCCCCTTACTGGAACACCGCGCCGGGGTTGTCGAGACTGTCCGATCCCTCGAACTCGATGCTGTCGAGCCCCAGCGCCGTCACCACCCGCTCGATCGAGCGGGTCTGGTCGATCAGCGCATCGACCCCGCCCATCACCAGCGCCTCGCCCTTGTCGTTGCCGGCCTGCAGCATCTGGTCATAGGTGAACCCCGCCTCGGCCGCCGTCTTGATCTGGCCCAGCTCGCGCATCGTCGCCGACAGCTTGGCCTGCATCTCGGTATCGAGCGCCTCGTTGCTCTCGGCCACCAAGTCCGACAGCGACGCGCCGCTCACAACCGTGCCGTCGATACGCACATACTCGCCAAGATAGACGTTCTGAATGCCCAACCCGTCATAATAATGGCTGTTATGGGTGTTGTCCGAGAAACAGTCATGCTCCTCCTCTGGATCGTTCAGCATCAGGCCAAGGCGCATCCGCTCCCCCGCCTGCTCGCCATAAGACAGCGAGCCCATGCCGGTCAGGATCGCCGACAGCCCCGCCGCCTCGTTCTCCATCAGCGCGGCGCGGGCCTCGCCGCCCTCCTGCCATTGCGCGGTGATCCATTCGAGGTCCGAAATCAGCAGATCGGCCGCGGCGGTCAGGTAATCCCCCCGTCGGTCGCAATTGCCGTTGGTGCAATCGTCACCTGCCGCGTAATCCGTCCACGGCCGGTTGCCCGCGCCGGGTGCGTGCCCGTTCAGGTCCTGCCCCCAGAGCAGGAACTCGATAGCATGATACCCCGTGGCCACGTTCGCCTCGATCCCGTCCGCCTCGTGCAGGGCCCCCTCCAGCAACTCCGGCGTGATCTCGGACGCGTCGACCTCTTCGCCCGACAGGGTGAAACTCTCGTTCGCCACCACGTTCAGCGCGGCGAATTCATTGGCATCCGACGGCCCGCCATAGGCGGCATCGACGTAGTCAATCAGCCCCTCGTCCAGCGGCCATGCGTTCACCTTGCCCTCCCAGTCATCGACGATCGCATTGCCGAAGCGATAAACCTCGGTCTGCTGATAGGGCACCCGCGCCGCCAGCCACGCCTCCTTCGCCGCGGCCAGCGCCTCGGCCGAGGGGTTGGAAACCAGCGTCTCGACCGCCTCCTGCAGCCGCTTGGCGGTGGTCAGGCTGTCCTCATACTTGGCCGCGGCGATATCGGCATAGGTGGTCAGGACATCGGCCTTGGCCGTCTGAGCCTCGGCCAGACCGGCCTGCCCGATCACGAAACCGAGCGCCAGCGCGCTTGTGCTGAACATGGGGTGGGTCATTGGAAATCTCTCCTTCTTGATGGGCGGCCTTGGTGGGAAAGGACGGGCGGCTCGCCAAGAACTTGAGTGGTTTTGTCAGATTTGTCAAACCGCCACCACCCCAGCCGGTTATGTTATAAAACCTTCATTTGAGAGTTCCGAAGCCGCGTGGTTGTTTACCGCCACACCGCGCCGGGCAGCCGCCCCGCGTCCCTCTTATGACTTCTTCGGAGACCGACGATGAAATCCCATACCTCCATCGCCGCGCTTGCAGCGTCGCTGGCCTTTGCCGCCTCGCCCGTGCTGGCGCAGACCGAAATCAATTTCTGGCACGCCATGGGCGGCGCCCTCGGCGAAAAGGTCGAAGAGATCGCCACCGATTTCAACGAGATGCAGGACGAGTTCAAAATCGTCCCCACCTACAAGGGCAACTACACCGAGAACATGACCGCCGCCATCGCCGCCTTCCGCGCGGGCGAGCAGCCGCATGTCGTGCAGGTCTTCGAGGTCGGCACCGCCACGATGATGGCCGCACAGGGCGCGGTAAAACCGGTCTACGAGGTGATGGGCAACGCCGATATCGACTGGGATTCCGACGCCTACCTCCCGGCGGTGAAATCCTACTACACCACCCCCGAGGGCGAGCTTCTGTCGCTGCCCTTCAACTCCTCCACCCCGGTGATGTGGTACAACAAGGACATGCTCGACGCCGCCGGTGTCGAAGAGGTCCCCCAGACATGGGACGAAATGTTCGCCGCCGCCGAAAAGCTCAAGGAAAACGGCGCCGAATGTGCCTTCTCCTTCGGCTGGCAATCGTGGGTCATGGTGGAAAACTACCTCGCCTGGCATGACCAGCCGATCGGCACCCAGCAGAACGGCTTCGCCGGCACCGACACAGAGTTCGTCTTCAACGAAAGCCAGGATCTGACCGAGCTGCTCCAGCGCATCGCCGACAGCCAGGCCGACGGCATGTTCAAATACGGCGGCCGCCGCGGCGACTCTCTCCCGCTCTTCACCACGGGCGAATGCGCCATGTGGATGAACTCCTCGGCCTATTACGCCGGTATCTCCGAACAGGCCGATTTCGAATTCGGCCAGACCATGCTGCCGGTGAACTCCGAGGTCCGCGACGAGGCCCAGAACTCCATCATCGGCGGCGCCACGCTGTGGGTGCTCGAAGGCCACGACGACGCCGAGTACCAAGGCGTCGCCGAGTTCTTCAACTACATGTCCACGCCCGAAGTGCAGGCCGACTGGCACCAGTCCTCGGGCTACGTGCCGATCACCACGGCCGCCTATGAACTGTCGCAGGAGCAGGGCTTCTACGACGAGTTCCCGGGCACCGACACCGCGATCAAGCAGCTTTCGCTGAACGAACCCACCGAGAATTCGCGCGGCATCCGCTTCGGCAATTACGTGCAGATCCGCGACATCATCAACGAAGAGCTCGAAGCCCTCTGGGCCGGCGACCAGACCGCGAACGAGGCGCTCGACAAGGCCGCCGATCGCGGCAACCAGTTGCTGCGCGACTTCCAGGACACCAACAGCTGATCCCACCCGATCGCCAACACGAAAGCGGCCCGGCGCGCCCGGGCCGCTTTCCGCACGATCAAGGACCGGAGCCCCGCAATTGCGCGCCAAGAGAGTTATCTTCCGGCACCGCTGGCTGCCCTACGCGCTGATTGCGCCGCAGATCATCATCACGCTTGTCTTCTTCCTCTGGCCCGCCAGCCAGGCGATCTACCAGTCGCTCTTGCGGCAGGACGCCTTCGGCCTGCGCACGGAATTCGTCGGGCTGAAGAACTTCGCCCGCCTTTTCGCCGACCCGCTCTACCTCGACAGTTTCATCACCACGATCCTTTTCAGCACGCTGGTCACGGCCCTTTCCATGCTGATCGCGCTGGTCCTCGCCGTCATGGCCGACCGCGTCCTGCGCGGATCGCTCACTTTCCGCACGCTCCTCATCTGGCCCTACGCCGTCGCCCCCGCTGTGGCCGGCGTGCTCTGGTGGTTCCTCTTCAACCCCACCATCGGCATCGTCGCCTACGCGCTCGACGGGCTGGGCTATGACTGGAACCATTACGTCAGCGGCTCCGACGCCATGGCGCTCATCGTCATCGCCGCGGCGTGGCGGCAGGTCAGCTACAATTTCCTCTTTTTCCTCGCAGGGCTTCAGGCCATTCCCCGCTCGCTCACCGAGGCCGCCGCCATCGACGGCGCCGGCCCCGTCAAACGCTTCCTGACCATCCAGCTTCCGCTCCTGTCGCCCACAGTCTTCTTCCTGCTGGTCGTGAACCTCGTCTACGCCTTCTTCGAGACCTTCGGCGTCGTCCACGCCACCACCAGCGGCGGACCGGGCAATGCCACCAACATCCTCGTCTACAAGGTCTGGCGCGACGCCTTCGAGGGGCTGAACCTCGGCTCCTCCGCCGCGCAATCCGTGGTGCTCATGGTCATCGTCATCGCGCTGACGGCGATCCAGTTCCGCTATATCGAACGCCGGGTGGAGTACTGAAATGGTCGAAAACCGCCCCCTCCTCAACATCGTCCAGCACGGCCTCCTGATCCTCGGCGCAGCGCTTTTCGCCTTCCCGATCTACGTGGCCTTCATCGCCTCGACCCACACAGCCCGCGAGGTGGGCAGCGGCATCCCCCTCCTGCCGGGCGGCGAGTTCTTCGCCAACTACGCGCAAGTGCTGGGCGAAGGGCTCTCCTCGGTCGGCGCCCCGCCCATCGGCCTGATGCTCTTCAACTCCGCCGTCATGGCCATCGCCATCACCGCCGGCAAGATCGCCATCTCGCTCCTGTCGGCCTTCGCCATCGTCTATTTCCGCTTCCCCTTCCGCGTGCTGGCCTTCTGGACCATCTTCATCACGCTCATGCTGCCCGTCGAGGTGCGCATCCTGCCCACCTACGAGGTCGTGGCCCAGCTTGGCATGCTCAACTCCTATGCCGGTCTCTCCATTCCCCTGATCGCCTCGGCCACCGCCACCTTTCTCTTCCGGCAGTTCTTCATGACCGTCCCCGACGAGCTGACCGAGGCCGCCCGCGTCGATGGCGCCGGGCCGCTGAAATTCTTCCGCGACATCCTCATCCCGCTGTCGCGCACCAACCTCGCCGCCCTGTCGGTGATCCTCTTCATCTATGGCTGGAACCAGTATCTCTGGCCGCTCCTCGTGACCACGGATGAAAGCTATTACACCGTCGTCATGGGCATCCAGCGCATGGCCAACGCGGGCGAGGAACAGCCGCTCTGGAACCTGATCATGGCCACCGCCATCCTCGCCATGCTGCCCCCCGTCATGGTCATCATCGGCATGCAGCGCCTCTTCGTGCGCGGCCTTGTCGAAACCGAGAAGTAAGAAAAATGTCAGACATCGCCATCGAACACGTCCGCAAGGTCTATCCCGGTGGGGTCGAAGTGATCCCCGACCTCTCGCTCTCCATCGCCGCGGGCGAATTGTGCGTGCTGGTCGGCCCCTCGGGCTGTGGCAAGTCCACCCTCCTGCGCATGGTCGCGGGCCTTGAAACCATCACCGGCGGAGACATCCGCATCGGCGGGCGCCGCGTGAACGAGCTCGAGCCGGTCGAGCGCGACATCTCCATGGTCTTCCAGAACTACGCGCTCTACCCGCACATGACCGTCTACGACAACATGGCCTACGGCCTGCGCAACCGGGGCGAGCCGAAAGACCGCATCGACGCCGCCGTGCGCGAGGCGGCCCGAACCCTCGGCCTGTCGGATTTCCTCGACCGCAAGCCCCGCCAGCTTTCCGGCGGCCAGCGCCAGCGCGTCGCCATGGGCCGCGCCATCGTGCGCGACCCCACGGCCTTTCTCTTCGACGAGCCGCTCTCGAACCTCGACGCCAAGCTGCGCGTCAAGACCCGCGTCGAAATCCGCGCCCTGCAACAACGCCTCGGCACCACCTCGATCTATGTCACCCATGACCAACTCGAGGCGATGACGCTGGCCGATCAGCTTGTCATCATGAACGCCGGGAAAATCGAACAGGCCGGCCCGCCGCTGGACATCTACGAGCGTCCCGCCACCACCTTCGTCGCGGGCTTCATCGGGTCGCCGCCAATGAACCTCCTGCCCGGCACTGTTACGGGCGAGGGTGTCGCAATCGAGACCGGCCACACCCTCTCGCCCGAACGCCCCGCCATCGGCCCCGTGACCATCGGCATCCGCCCCGAGCATCTCGCGCCCTCCCCGAACGGCCCCCTACCGCTTCAGGTGCAGGTGGTCGAACGCCTCGGCGCCACGGCCAATATTCACGGCGTCCTGCAAGGCACCGGAACCGAACTGGTCGCCAGCCTCACCGGCACCGACATGCCCAAACCCGGCGATACCCTGCCGCTCACGCCGCACCCCGGCGCCCTGCATTTCTTCTCGCCCGAGACGGGTCAGCGGCTGGAATAAGCCGCCCCGCTCACATATCCACGATGGCGTAATACTTCCGCAGCGGCACGTCGCTTTTCCAACTGCACACCGTGCCCTTGGGAATGAACAGCACCTCGCCCGGCCCGAACCGGTGCTCCCCTTCCTCGTCGGTGATTATCGCCTCACCCTCGAGGATCTGGCACAGCTCGTGTACCGAGAAGGGCGCCATCTCCGTCTCGAAGGGCGTCGTCTCCCACATGCCCACGGTCATCGTGCCGGCATCGTTGGTGAAGGCCACCGCATCCCGCTGCTCGCCTCCGCCGATACTCTCGGCCTCCGGCGCCAGCTTGTCTTCCAACGCGCCCGGGTCCATCACCACGACCCCGCCCTTGGCGCTGTCGATCTCCGGCACCGGTTTTTTCTCGTCATGCAGCAAAAGGAAGAACTTCTTCAGGAACGGCGCCTCCTGCGTCCAGCTTACGGGAATGCCGTTGCGCACGGCAAAGGATTGGCCCGTCTCCACCGGCACGGTCTCGCCATCGCTCACCATGTCCAGCCGTCCGTCCACGAGGTACATGAACTCGTCCCCCGGATAGGGGCCCGGCTTCTCCTGCATCGCCGTGGATGTCCAGACCCCGACGGTCAAGCCGATACTCTCATCGGCAAAATACGCATGGATCGTCTGCTCCGGCACGGCCGAGCCCGGCGCGAACCCCGCCGGGTCCACCTCCATCGGCCCCAGCCCCTCGCCCACCGGGCCGTCCGGCTCCAGCCGCATCACACCAGTTTTCGCCATTTTACGTCCTCTCCATGTTGCCGCCGGAACCGTCATCCGGCCCGGCACTTCGTTTTCCAGCGTACCAAATCCGCTGCGGTTCGGTCGCCCGCCGCCATCCCCCCAAGGCGGGAAAGCCGCCGCAATTTCCGGCGAACCATTGTGTCGCGCGCATCTCGGAATCGGGCAAACCATTGCAGGCATTGGGGTTTTTCAGCCCTGCCTCGAACGCCCAATCCTTGTGCAACCCGACGGCACCCCCTCGCGATACCGGAATATTGTATTGACTCGCGGCGCAAAGCAACTCATCCATTGAATGAGCATTCAATTGAATTTGGCCCGAAAAGGCCATAGCCAACGGGATGCCACGACAACAAAAAAGACCCGAATGCGCCGCAAGCTGCGCGAATGGGACGGAAAACAAAATCCAGACGACGGCCGCCAACAGGCCTACAAAACAGGGAGATCACAACATGGATGTCTTGGACCAACTCGGTTCGATGCGCGAAGGCAAGCTGAGCCGCCGCGCCTTCACGAAATCGCTGCTCGCCGCCGGCGTCGCCGTCACCTCCGTGCCGCTGGGCGGCCGCCGGGCGATGGCCGCGCCAGACGATCAGGCGACCTTCTTCACATGGGGCGGCTACGACATTCCCGAGCTGTTCGGCGAGTATCAGGAAAAGCACGGCGAACTGCCCAATTTCTCGATCTTCGGCGGCTCCGAGGAAGCGCTGACCAAGATGCGCGGCGGCTTTGTCGTCGACCTGTCGCACCCCTGCAACCAGGCCCTGCCGCGCTGGGTCGCCAGCGACCTGTTCCAGCCGATCGAGACCTCAAAGATCAGCCACTGGGGCGACGTGATGCCCGAGCTTGTCGACCTGCCCGGCAACGATGCCGAGAACGGCAATATCTGGATGGTGCCGTTCGACTGGGGCCAGACCTCGATCACCTACCGCACCGACCTCGTCGATGTGGAAGAAGAGAGCTGGGACATGCTCTGGAACGAGGAATACAAGGGCAAGCTGGGCAGCCTCGCCGCCGGGGCCGACGCGTGGTGGGTCGGCGCGATCAAGGCCGGCGTCCCGTTCGAGGAGCTTGATACCCCCGAGGCCTTCGAGAAGATCGCGGCCGTCATGCGCGAACAGCGCCCGCTGATCCGCACCTATACCGACGACACCACCACGCTGGAACAGGCGCTCGCCTCCGGCGAACTGGTCGCGGCGATGACATGGAACAGCTCCGCCGCCCTGCTGAAAGCCGAAGGCGTGCCGGTCAAGTTCGCCGACCCCAAGGAAGGCGCAATGACTTGGGTCTGCGGTGTCATGATGCACAAGGATGCGCCCAAGCCCGACCGCGCCTACGACGTGATCGATTCGCTGCTCAGCGTCGAAACCGGCAAGTTCATGATCGGCGATTACGGCTACGGCCATGCCAATGCCAAAGCCTTCGAGGCGTTCGATGAGGAAACGCTGGCCGGCCTCGGCCTCAGCTCAACCCCGGCCGACATCCTGCAGGCGGGCCATTTCCAGATCCCGCAGTCGCAGGAATGGGAAACCAAGATGAACGCCACGTTCGAAGAGATCAAGGCCGGCTTCTGAGCCGTCCCGATCGGGGCCCGCGCCGCATGACCCGTGGCGCGGGCCGGTTTCGACAGCTGCGCCGGCCGGCCCGTCATGGCCGGCCCGGGCCCGAGGGCCCGGACGGCGCGCCAACAAGGCGGACCCCTTCCCAATGAGCGACCACTCCCTCAGCGCCACCCCCGACCCCGAGCCAACAAGGCCCGCACCGCGCGCCGGCTGGTTCGAACGCCTGATCTACCGATCCGAGGCGGCCCGCGGCTTCGGCCTGCTGGCCCCCACGCTGATCTTCATGCTGACGGTCATCCTGGTGCCTTTCGCCATCCTGATCATCATGAGCCTGTGGACAGCGGCCGGCTTCGATTTCGACACCACGCTGACCCTCAAGAACTACAGCCAGGTCTTCGAACGCCCGATCTACATGGCGCTTCTGGGCCGGTCGCTCTACATGTCGGCCATCGCCACCGTGGCCACCGTCATCCTGTGCTACCCGATGGCCTATTACGTGGCCTTTCACGTTCATCGCAACAAGATGATGTGGATCGTGCTGATGACCCTGCCCTTCTGGACAAGCTACCTCCTGCGGGTCTTCGCATGGAAAGTGGTGCTGGGCTACGAGGGCGTCATCAACTCGGCGCTCATGACCGCGGGGCTGATCAGCGAGCCGCTCGAATTCCTGCTCTACAGTCAGGAGGCGGTGATCATCACCCTCGCCCATGCCTGGGCGGCCTTCGCCATCCTGCCGATCTATGTCTCGCTGGAAAAGATCGACCGCTCGCTGCTCGAGGCGGCGACCGACCTCGGCGACGGCCCGGCGATGCGCTTCTTCCGCATTACCCTGCCACTCTCGCTGCCCGGCGTGATCGCCGCCAGCCTGCTGATCTTCATCCCCACCACGGGCGATTACATCACCCCGGCGCTGCTTGGCGGGCCTGACGGGGCGATGATCGGCAACCTCATCCAGAAGATGTTCGGCCCGATCAACAACTGGCCCATGGGCGCGACGCTCTCGATCGTGCTGATGGTGGTCATCACCCTGATCTGCCTGCTCTACGTCTTCATCTTGCTGTTGGTGCGGAGGAAAATCGCATGAGCACCGAATCCTACATCCGCAAGAAAAGCCGCCCGCTGCAGGTCTACGCGATCATCTTCATCATCGTGCTCTACGTGCCGGTGCTGTTCATCCCGCTCTTCAGCTTCAACGACTCGATCTACGTGCGCTTCCCGCTCGAGGGGTTCACGCTCAAATGGTATGCCGAACTCTTCCAGCGCGAACCGGTCTGGAACGCGCTGATGAACAGCGTCAAGGTCGGGCTGTCCGTCTCGGTCATCTCGACCCTCTTCGGCGTCTTCGCGGCCAAGGCCATCGCCCGCTACCGCTTTCCCGGGCGCGGGCCGCTGGTGGGGTTCATCATGCTACCGCTGGTGGTGCCGCTCATCATCTTCGGCGTGGCGCTTCTGGTGCTGCTCAGCCGCCTCGGCATCCCCCTCTCGCTCTGGACCGTCGGCCTCGGGCACCTGATCGTCTGCATGCCCTTTTCCATCGCCACCCTCCTGCCCCGGTTCGAAGGCTTCGACCCGGCGCTGGAAGAGGCCTCGGCGGATCTGGGCGAGAACGCGCTCTGGACATGGTGGCGCGTCACCCTGCCGATGATCTTCCCGGGTGTCATCGCCAGCCTGATGCTGACCTTCACCGTCTCCTTCGACGAGTTCATCATGGCCTTCTTCCTGAACGGCACGCAGCCCACGCTGCCCCTCTACATCTGGGGCCAGCTGCGCTTCCCGCAGGAATTCCCCTCGGTGCTGGCGCTGTCCTCCTTCGTCATCGCCGCCTCCTTCGTGATCGTGTTCATCGGTCTCTGGATCAACCGCAGCGCCCATGCCGGCGCGATCAAGGTAGAGTAACCCACCATGACGGATGCCTTCATCTCGATACAGAATGTCGACAAGTATTTCGGCAAGTTTCAGGCGATCGACAATGTCTCGATCGACATCGGCCATGGCGAGTTCTTCTCGCTGCTGGGCTCTTCTGGCTGTGGCAAGACCACACTGCTGCGGATGCTGGCGGGGTTCGAAAACCCCTCCTCGGGCGAGATCTACATCGACGGCCAAGCCATGTCGGAGGTGCCGCCGCACTATCGCCCGGTGAACATGGTGTTCCAGAACTACGCCATCTTCCCCCATCTCAACGTGCGCGACAACATCGCCTACGGCCTGCGCCGACAGAAGCTTCCCAAGGCCAAGCGGAACGAGATGGTCGACGAGATGCTGGCCCTCATCAAGCTGCCGGAATACGGCGACCGCAAGGCCAACGAGCTTTCCGGCGGTCAGCGCCAGCGTATCGCGCTGGCCCGCTCGCTGATCCTGCGGCCCAAGGTGCTTCTGCTCGACGAACCGCTCGGCGCCCTCGACAAGCAACTGCGCGAGCAGATGCAGCTCGAACTGCGCCAGCTTCAGCGCACCGTGGGCATCACCTTCGTCTTCGTCACCCACGATCAGGAAGAGGCGCTGACGCTCTCCGACCGGATCGCCGTAATGGCCCATGGCCGCGTGCTGCAGCTCGACACGCCCACCGGGCTCTACGAACGCCCCGGCTCGCGTGACGTGGCCTCCTTCATCGGCACGATGAACTTCTTCGACGGCAAGGTCTCCAAGGTCGAGGGCACGAAAATCTCCGTCGATGCCGAGGGGCTCGGCCCGATTCAGGGCGACCGCGGCGAACGCGCCTTCGCCGAGGGCGACCGCATTCAGGTCGCCATCCGCCCCGAGAAACTCGAACTGACCGAGCATCAGCCCAACGGCGGCACCGCGTCGGTCCGGGGCACGCTCAAGCATTCCGCCTATCTGGGCGAGCGCAGCCACTTCTTCGTGGAACTCGACGGCATGGAAAAACCCGTCGCCGTGTCGGCCCAGAACAAGCTCGACGCCATCTCGGTGGCCGACGATTCCCGCCCCGTCTGGCTCAGCTGGTCGCCGGAATCGCTTGTCCTGCTGGGTGCCGAGTGACCCAATGCCGGCACGCACCTGCATATCACGGGGCGCCCCATGGCGGATGTGAACGGGCGCACCACCAAGCCCGCACGCCCCACCGGCCGCACCGCCTCGCGCGAGGTGCGCCGCCAGCAGCTGATCGAGGCGACGATCGAGTCGATCGCCAAGCACGGCATTTCCGGAACGACCATGACCACGGTCACGGGCTTCGCCGGGCTGTCGCTCGGCATCGTCAACTTCCATTTCCAGAACAAGCAGAACCTCTACGAGGAAACCCTGCGCCACCTTGCCCTTGAGCACCGCGACCAGTGGCACAAATCCGTTCAGAAGGCCGAACTGACGCCCGAGGCCAAGCTGCTCGCCATCGTCGACGCCAATTTCCACCCCCGTATCTGCAACCGGAAAAACCTCTCCGTCTGGTACAGCTTCTTCGGCGAGGCGCCTTACCGCCACGTCTACCGCAAGATCATGGACGAGATCGACGCCGAGCGCCTGAACTCCATGCGCGAGCTTTTCGAGCGCATCATCGAAGACGGCGGGTATGACGAGATCGACCCCGCCGACGTGGCCAACACGATGGAGGCGCTTTACGACGGCTACTCCATCAACATCCTGATCTACCCCGATAAATTCTCCGGCGCCGACGCGCGGGTTCGCATTCGCGAGTTTCTCGCCAGCACCTTCCCCCGGCATTTCGACCCGCCGGCCACTCAAGCCTGCAGTACCTGAAAAAATGACCCGCGATCCTCGCTACGATATCCTTTTCGAGCCGGTGAAGATCGGCCCCGTGACCGCACGGAACCGCTTTTACCAAGTGCCCCATTGCAACGGCATGGGCCGCACCTTCCCCTCCTCCATGGCCGAGATGCGCCGCGTGAAGGCCGAAGGCGGCTGGGCCGTCATCTGCACCGAGGAGGTGGAAATCCACCCTTCCGCCGACCATACCCCATGGGCCGGCGGCCGTCTCTGGGAAGACCGTGACATTCCCGTCTTCGCCCGCATGTGCGAGGGCATCCACGAATTCGGCAGCCTTGCCGGCATCGAGCTGAACCACGCCGGCGTCATGGTCGGCAATCGCTACAGCCGCATGGCGCCCATGGCCCCGTCCCACATCCCCGTCGCCGTGTCCGATCAGCTTCAGGCCCGCGAGATGGACCTCTCCGATATCCGCGACCTGCGCCGATGGCACCGCGACGCCGCCCTGCGGGCGAAAAAGGCCGGCGCCGACATCGTCTATGTCTACGCGGGCCACCAGCTTTCGACGATTTCTCACTTCCTCTCGCCCTATCGCAACCGCCGCTCTGACGAATACGGCGGCTCGCTCGAAAACCGCGCCCGCCTCCTGCGCGAGGTGCTGGCCGACACCAAGGATGCCGTCGGCGACACCTGCGCCGTGGCCCTGCGCTTCGCCGTCGATGAACTCATGGGCGACGAGGGCATGACCTGCGAGGGCGAAGGCCGCGACCTTGTCGAGATGCTCGCCGAAGAGCCCGACCTGTGGGACGTGAACATTTCCGGCTGGGAACATGACAGCGCCCCATCGCGCTTCAAGGCGCAAGGCTTTCAGGACGATTACGTCGCCTTCGTCAAACAAATCACCTCGAAACCCGTCGTCGGCGTCGGCCGCTACACCTCGCCCGACGCGATGGTCTCGCTCGTCAAGGGCGGCAAGCTCGATTTCATCGGCGCCGCCCGCCCCTCCATCGCCGATCCCTTCCTGCCCAAGAAGATCGAGGAGGGCCGCATCGAGGACATCCGCGAATGCATCGGCTGCAATATCTGCATCTCCGGCGACATGACCTTCGCCCCCATGCGCTGCACCCAGAACCCCACCATGGGCGAGGAATGGCGCAAGGGCTGGCACCCCGACCGCATCGCCCCCAAACGCAGCAATGACTCCGTTCTCATCATCGGCGCCGGCCCCGCCGGGCTTGAGGCCGCCCGCGCCTTGGGCGAACGCGGCCACGAGGTCACGCTCGCCGACGCCCGCTCCGAGGCCGGCGGGCGCCTCGTCGGCGAACGCCGCCTGCCCGGCCTGACGGAATGGGGCCGCGTGGTCGATTACCGCACCTACCAGATCAGCCAGATGGCCAACGTGAACCTCTACCTCGAAAGCGAACTCACCGCCGAGACCGCCACTGAATTCGGCGCCGACCGGATCGTGCTCGCCACCGGCTCCCGCTGGACAGCCGACGGCATCGGCCGCACCAACCCGCGCGGCATCGCCATCGAGGAGGGCGCCATCACCCTCACCCCCAACGACATCATGGACGGCTCCGAGCCCACCGGCCCGGTGGTGATCTACGACGACGACAATTTCTACATGGGCGGCCTCATGGCCGAGAAGCTTCGCGCCGACGGCCATGACGTCACCTTTGTCACCGCCGCGCCCGAGGTGGCGGGCTGGTCCCACAACACCCTCGAACAGCACGTGGTTCAGAAACGCCTGCTGGAAATGGGCGTAAACCTCATCCTCACCCACAACGTCACCGCCCTGCGACAGGGCGAGGCCGACCTCGCCTGCGCCTATACCGGCGCGCCCCGCACCATCCCCTGTGGCACCGCCGTGCTGGTCACCATGCGCCTGCCCAATGACGTCCTCTACCACGCGCTCACCGACCAAGGCGCCGACAACGTCACCCGCATCGGCGATGCCTACGCCCCCGGCATCATCGCCGCCGCCGTCTACGCGGGCCACAAATACGCCCGCGAACTGGGCGAAGAGGACAACCGCGCCATCCCCTTCCACCGGGAACTCACCGAACTCGCCCCGCCCCCCGAACCGCGAAAGGCAGCGGAATGACACGCGACCCACGCTACGACATCCTCTTCGAGCCGGTGAAGATCGGCCCCGTCACCGCCAAGAACCGCTTCTACCAAGTCCCCCACTGCACCGGCATGGGCTATATGCGCCCCCGGATGCTCGCCGCTATGCGCGGGGTCAAGGCCGAGGGCGGCTGGGGCGTGGTCTGTACCGAATACACCTCCATCCATCCCACCTCCGACGACCTGCCTCACCCCTCCGCCGCGCTCTGGGACGACAGCGATATCCGCGCCCATACGCTCATGACCGACGCGGTCCATGAACACGGCGCGCTCGCGGGGGCGGAACTCTGGTATGGCGGCGCGCGCACCGCCAACATGCTGACCCGCGAAGTGCCGATGGATATCACCTCCATGCCCAACCTCGCCGGCCACCCCTACCAGACCCGCGCGATGGACAAGCAGGATATCCGCAACCTGCGCCTCTGGCACCGCAACGCCGCGCTCCGCGCCCGCGACGCGGGCTTCGACATCGTCTATGTCTACGCCACCCACACCTACCTGCTCGCCAACTTCCTGCACCCCCGCATCAACACCCGCACCGACGAATACGGCGGCTCACTGGAAAACCGCGTGCGGCTGGTCCGCGAACTGATCGAGGAAACCAAGGAGGCCGTGGGCGACCGATGCGCCGTCGCCGTCCGCTTCTCGGCGGATGAGGAGATCGGCGAAGACGGCGTACCAATCCACGGCGAACGCCGCGACATGCTGGCCCTGCTCGCCGACCTGCCCGACCTGTGGGACATCAACATCGCCAACTATTTCGTGGAAATGGGCGTCTCCCGCTACACGCAGGAGGCCGCGCTCGAACCTTACATGTCCTTCGTGAAAGGCGTCACCTCGAAGCCCGTCGTCACCGTCGGCCGCTTCACCTCGCCCGACACGATGGTGTCACAGGTCAAGCGCGGCATCACCGATTTCATCGGCGCCGCCCGCCCCTCCATCGCCGACCCGTTCCTGCCCTCGAAAATCGAATCCGGCAGGCTCGAAACCATCCGCGAATGCATCGGCTGCAACATCTGCTACTCGGGCGACAGCCTCGGCATCCCCATCCGCTGCACCCAGAACCCCGCCATGGGCGAGGAATGGCGCAAGGGCTGGCACCCCGAGAAGATCGCCCCCAAAGGCTCCGACGCCTCGATCCTCGTCGTCGGCGCCGGCCCCGCAGGTCTCGAAGCCGCCCGCGCCTTGGGCCAGCGCGGCTACAATGTCATGCTCGCCGAAGCCACCCGCACCCTCGGCGGCCGCGCCACGCGCGAAGCCACCCTGCCGGGCATGAGCCCCTATGCCCGCGTCCGCGACTACCGCGAACAGGCCCTCGAAGACATGCCCAATGTCGAGATCTTCCGCGAAAGCGCCATGACCGCTGACACCATCCGCGAAGTGGGCGCCGATCACGTTGTCCTCGCCACCGGCGCCACATGGCGCCGCGACCGCTTCGACGGCGAGGTCTACAAACCCGTCGCCGGGCAGGACATCCCCCTCCTCACCCCCGATGACATCATGGCCGGGAACCTCCCCGAAGGCCCGGTTCTCGTCTACGACGAAGACCGCTACTACATGGGCGGGCTGATCGCCGAGCTGCTGCGTTCCAAAGGCTGCGACGTCACCCTCGCCACCCCCTCCGAAGTCATCTCCGAATGGGCCGGCAAAACCACCGAACGCTGGTACGTCCGCACCCGCCTCATGCAACAGGGCGTCGCCCTCGAACTCTCGCAGAACCTCGAAAGCTATGACGGCACCGAGGCCACCCTCACCTGCGCCTTCACCGGCACCGAGAAACGCCTGCCCGTCTCCTCCGTCGTCATGGTCACTCAGCGCGCGCCCAACGACACGCTCTACCACGACCTGCTCGCCTCCGCCCACGGCGACGCCGCAACGCTGCCCTTCACCCTCACCCGCATCGGCGATTGCGAGGCCCCCGCCATCATCGCCGCCGCCGTCTATGCCGGCCACCGCTATGCCCGCGACCTCGACAGCGCGGGCGACAGCCCCTACATCGCCCGCCATGACCGCGTCGACGTGGGCGCCACCGGCCCCGCACATGACAGCTACCTCGCCACGCTCAAACAATATTACGAGGAAGAGATCGAGGGAGAGGCCTATTTCCACCGCATCGCCGACCGTCTTGCCACAAGCGACCACGCCGACAAGATGCACCTGATGGGCGATGTCGAAACCTTCGCCGCCACCGCCATCCGCCCGCTCATCGAGAAATACGGCCTCACCCCGGCGGCCACCGCCGATCTCCACGCCTCCGGCCAGAAACAGGCCGATGGCGAACCCACCGAATGGGACAGCCTGATCACCGACATGCGGAAAACCTTCCCCGCCTATATCGACGATTTCAAAGGTCTCGAAGCCATGGCGCCGCCCGAAGACCTGCCCGCGCTCCGCATCCTCACCAACCACGAATTTGCCGCGATCGACTTCCTCGAACTGGAAACGGCACAGGCCCCCGACAGCGCCGCGCCACTGCGCCACTACCTCGAAACGGGCCGCGCATGAAATACGCCCTTCTCGCCCTCCTCCTCGCCACGCCCGCCCTCGCCAACGGCACCTCCGACGAGACGGAGACCACCACGACCAACATCTACGGCGAGCCCCAGGCGCAATCCGATGCCGCCCCGCGCGAATGCGATGTCTGCACCGCCCGGCACAAAAGCCTGCAACGTCTGCAACAAAAACGCCTCTCCCTTCCCGAACCCAAAGCCGACCCCGACAATGACGGCTGAGCCTTTCCCGACGCTCTTCTCCCCCCTCCGAGTCGGCCCCACCGTCCTCAAGAACCGCATCTTCTCCACCGGCCACATGACCGTGATGCTGGAAGATGGCGTGCCCTCCGCCCGCATGGCCGCCTATCACGGCGCGCGGGCAGCAGGTGGCGCCGGGCTCATCATCGTCGAGGCCGCCCGCGCCCACCCCTCCGGCACCTCCGGCCGCGCCGCCATCACCGCCTATGGCGACAGCTGCATTCCCGGCTATGAGCGCATCATCGCCGCCTGCCGCCCGCATGGCTGCAAAGTCTTCGGCCAGCTCACCCATCCGGGCCGCGAGATGGGCGCGCTCGCCGATGGCACCCAGCCCGTCGCCTACGCCCCCTCCGCCGTCCCGAACGAACGCTTCCACGTTATGCCCCGCGCCATGCCCGTGGCCCTCATCACCGAGATCGTCGAGGGGTTCGAAGCCGCCGCCGCCCGTCTCGCCAAGGCGGGTCTCGACGGGATCGAGGTGCTGGCCTCCCACGGCTACCTCTTGGGCCAGTTCCTCAACCCCCGCACCAATATCCGGCAGGATGCCTATGGCGGCTCCCCCGAAAACCGCCTCCGCTTCCTGCGCGAGGTGCTCGCCGCCACCCGCCGCGGCGCGGGCGACGGGCTTGCCATCGGCCTGCGCATCTCGGGCGAGGAAAAAGACCATGACGGCCTGGAACAGCCCGAGGTCCTTGCCATCTGCGAAGCCCTCGCCGCCGACGGCATCCTCGACTACCTCAACGTCACCGCCGGCACCTCCGCAGGGCTCTCGGGTTCCACCCATATCGTCCCGCCAATGCAGTACGAGGCGGCCTACACCGCCCCCCTCGCCGCCGCCATCCGTGCTCGAGTCGCACAGCCCGTCTTCGTCGCCGGGCGCATAAACCAGCCCCAGATCGCCGAAGAAGTCCTCGCCTCCGGACAGGCCGACATGTGCGGCATGACCCGCGCCATGATCGCCGACCCGCAAATGCCCGCCAAGGCACAGGCAAACCGCCCCGACGATATCCGCGCCTGCATCGCCTGCAACCAGGCCTGCATCGGCCACATGCTCAACGGCCAGCCCATCTCCTGCATCCAGCACCCCGAAACCGGCCGCGAACTCGAATACGGCACCCTCTCCAAGACCACCAAACCCAAACGCGTCCTCGTCATCGGCGGCGGCCCGGCGGGCCTCAAAGCCGCCGCCATCGCCGCCGCCCGCGGCCATCACGTCACCTTGCATGAGGCCACCGCCACCCTCGGCGGTCAGGTCAACCTCGCCCAAACCCTCCCCGGCCGCGCCGAATTCGGCGGCGCCGCCACCAATCTCGCGCACGAGGCCAGAACCGCCGGCGTCGAGATCCACCTCAACAGCCCTGCCGACCTGACCCTCATCGAACAAACCGCCCCCGACGCCATCATCTGCGCCACCGGCGCCACACCCTATACCCCCGAGATCCCCGGCGCGGACGAGGCCCATATCCTCACCGCGTGGGAGGTGCTGCAAGACAAGGCCAATATCGGCGGCCGCGTCGTCATCGCCGACTGGAAAGGCGACTGGATCGGCCTCGGCCTCGCCGAACGGCTCGCCCGCAACGGCTGCCATGTCCGCCTTGCCGTTAACGGCACCATGGCCGGGCAATCCATCCCCCAATACGCCCGCGACGCATGGCTCGGCACGCTCCACCGCTTGGGCGTGGAAATCCACCCCTATCTCCGCCTCTACGGCGCCGATGCCGAAGACGCTTATTTCCAACACGTCCTCAGCGGCGAGCCGGTGATGCTCGAAGGCGTCGACACGCTCGTCACCTCCCTCGGACATCAACCCGTCACGACACTTGCCGACCAACTCGCCCAATGGCCCGGAGAGCTGCACCTGATCGGCGACTGCCTCACCCCCCGCACGGTCGAAGAAGCCGTCTTCGAAGGGCTCAAGGCCGGCACGGCTCTCTGACGCGCTATCCCGACAATTTCGATTAGGTATTGCGCCACACGGGGATTTGTGGTGAATCCCATTGATAACCGCCAAGCTGGGCCATACCCAAGCCAGGCACGAATCCGTTCAGATCCCATGTCCCGGAGCCCAGCATGACGCGCCACGCCTTCCGCCTTTTCTCTTTCGCCGCCCTCGCCGCCGCCTGCCTCACCGCACCCGCCGCGATGGCCCAGGACACGCCCATCGGCAAGAACGTCATGGTCGAGCTGAACACGGTCAAACCCGGCGACAACGCCTGCGCGCTGACCTTCCTCGTCATCAACGGCCATGACAAGCCGATCGAAAAGGCGGTCTATGAAACCGTCCTCTTCAACGCCGACGGACAGGTCGACCGCCTGACGCTCTTCGATTTCGGCCAACTGCCGCCGGGCCGCCCCCGCGTGCGGCAATTCTCCGTCCCCGGCCTGACCTGCGACAATATCGGCCGCGTGCTGATCAACGGCGCCCATGCCTGCAACGCGCCCGAGCTTGACGACACCGCCTGCTCCACCGGCCTGCAGGTCAACAGCCGCACCGAGGTGGAGGTGGTCGGATGACCGGACTTCTCGAAGCCCTCCGCCAGATCGCCGATCTCGGCGGGCCCGTGGTCATGATCCTGATCGGCGTCTCGGTGCTGACGCTGGCGGTGATCCTCTACAAGCTGTGGCAATTCAAGGCGGCCGGCGCCGGGCGCCACCGCGAACTCTCCGAGGCCGTCGCGGCATGGGATCGCGGCGACCGCGCCGGTGCGCAACAGGCGCTGTCCCGCTCGCGCAGCTACCTCGCCCCTGTCATCGAGATGGCCTTCACCTCCGGCCCGGCCGACGCCTCACGGCTCGAAGCCGAGGCCGAAACCCGCTTCGCCCGGCTCGAAAGCGGCTTCCGCCTGCTCGATTCCGTGGCCCAGCTTGCGCCCCTCCTCGGCCTTTTCGGCACCGTGCTCGGCATGATCGAGGCGTTCCAGTCGCTCCAGCAGGCCGGTGCACAGGTCGACCCCTCGCTTCTGGCGGGCGGCATCTGGGTGGCGCTCCTGACCACCGCCGTGGGCCTCGCCGTGGCCATGCCCACCGCCCTCGTGCTCAGCTGGTTCGAGGCCCGCATGGACGCCGAGCGCGTCACCGCCGGGCGCGCCATCTCGACCATCCTCTTCCCGCAAGGGGCCGCAACGGCCGCCGCACCCGCCGGCGGCGCGGTGCCCGCCGGTGCGTAGATCACGCGCCCGCAAGCGCCTGTCGATGACGTCGCTGATCGACGTCATCTTTCTGCTGCTGCTCTTCTTCATGCTGTCCTCGACCTTCTCGCGCTTCGCCGAGGTCGAAATCAGCGCAGCCGCCGGCGGCGCGGCAACGCAATCCGACACCCCGCCCGCCTTCCTCCGGCTCAGCCCCGAGGGCCTCAGCCTCAACGGGCAGGACGTGGAGCTCACCGGCCTCAAACCCGCCCTCGACGCTTTGCGCGACACCGAGGAAACCGAAACCCCCGTCCTCGTCAGCCTGCGTGACGGCGTCAACGCCCAGCGCCTGACCGACCTGCTGGTCGCCCTGCGCTCGGTCGGCCCGGTCCGCGTCACCGTGCTGGGAACCGCCTCATGAGACGCGCCCGCGCCACCCAGAAACGCGAACCCACCATCGCGCTCATCAACATCGTCTTCCTGATGCTGGTCTTCTTCATGGTCGCCGGCACGCTGGCCCAGCCGCTCGACGGTGATCTCGACCTCGTGCGCACCGCCGATCTCGAAGGCCGCGCCCCGCCCGACACGCTGGTCGTCCATGCCGACGGACGGCTCAGCTACCGGGGCGAAACCCAAGCCTCCGCCACCGCCTATGTCGCCACGCTCTCCGAGGAAGAGCGCAAGACCATCCGCCTCGTGCCCGACCGCGAACTGCCCGCGCAAACCCTTGTCGACCTCACCCGCGAGTTGCGCAGCCAGGGGGCCGAGCGCGTGCTTGTCGTCACCGAACGGGGGCTGCAATGACCGCCTCCTCCCGCGCCGCCAAAACCCTCGCCACCGCCACGGCCATCACCCTGCACGGTCTGGCGCTCTGGGCCATCACCCCCGATATCGAGATCGAGATGGAAGGCTCCGGCGGCGCGATGCAGGCCAGCCTCGGCAACAGCTTCTCCGACATGGTCGAAGGCACCGTCTCCCCCGCCGAGACCGAGGATCTGGCCGAACCGGACGCGCCCGAGGCCGAGGCCGAGCCGACCGAAGCCGAGACGACCGAGGCCGACCAGCCCGAAGAACTGACCGAGGAAACACCCCCCGAGGAAACCGCGCAGGACCAGCCCGACGAGCCGCGCGAGGCCGACACCCCGGTCCAGCAAACCGCGGAAACACCGCCCGAGGAAACCCGCCCCGACGCGCCCGAGCCAGTGGCACAGGACACCCCCGAGCAGCCGCAACAACCCCAACAGGCCGAAACCGCCACCGCCCCTGCGGCCCCCGATCAGGTCACCGCCGACGTGGCCGCCGCACAGGACAGCGAAACACCCGAACCCGAAACCCTGCAACAGACCGCCCCCGACGAGGTGCAGCCGACCGAACCGCAGGAAACGCCCCTCGCCGCGCTCGAACCGATGCAAGCCGAGCCGACCCCGGCCGAACCCGTCACCTCGACCAACCTCGCCGAAAGCGCGGAAACCATCGAGGCCGAGGCCGAAACCTCCCCCGCCGTCGCCCGCTCCCTGCGGCCCCAGACCCGCCCGAAGGCCATCGAGGAAGAACAGGAACGCCTCGCCCGCCAGCGCGAACAGGAACGGCAGCAGCGGCAGGCCGAACAGCGCCGCCAGCAGCAACAGCAACAGGCCGCCCGCCAACAACCGCAGGGCAATGCCAGCCGGAACGCCACCACCGGCGCGGCAACCGGCGCGGAGACCAACCGCCGGCAGGCCAATACGGGCACCGGCCGCGCCGCCGAATCCGGCAACGCCGCCGCCAGCAACTATCCGGGGCAGGTCATGCGCCAGATCTCCCGCGTCCGTCGCCCGAAGGTCGGCTCGCGCGGCACGGCGGTCGTCGCCTTCACCATCTCCTCCAGCGGCGGGCTCGCGGGCCTTTCGCTCGCCCGCAGCTCCGGCAACGGCCGGCTCGACCAGGCGGCGCTCGGCGTCGTGCGCCGCGCCGCCCCCTTCCCGGCCCCGCCCCCCGGCGCCCGCCGCAGCTTTTCTATCAACATCAAGGGCGGCTGACATCCGTCGGATGCCTCCGGCGGGGACATTCGCGCCAAGAAAGGCAGCACGTCCTCCTGGCTTCTTCTTGGCTCAAATACTCCGGGGGTCTGGGGGCAGCGCCCCCAGGGCCTGCGTGGCCCGAACGCAAACCAACCGGCTGCGCCGCAAGGCGCGCGACACGGAAAAGAGCGCGGATTCCCGCACTCGCCATGGGGCGTTCCCAATTAAAATCAGACTATTTATACAATTAAATCAATACGTTGTAAATTTTCTAGAAAAAATGTCCCTGAACAGGAAACCTTTTCCCATCAGCCGCGTTGTATTTTCGACGTCGGAATGGAGAAATCGTTTCGACAGGATGTCTGCTCATCATCCCCAAATCCCGGCAGACATTCAGCACCCTTCCTGTCCCTCGGGTGCCTGCCCCCGCCTTCATTAAAGGCGGGGGCCGCTTGTTTGGGAAGGCATACCGACCTCGACAGGCTCAGATCAGCGGCCGCTGCCTTACATCCGCATCCGGATCGCGATGCGCCAGAGCGGCCAGCGCCTCGTAATCCCGGACCTCCATGTCGCCGTTCTTCCAGTTCAGGATGCCGCGGTCGCGCAGCCCCTTGAGCGTCTTGTTGGTATGAACCACCGACAGGCCCAGCGCATCGGCCAGATCCTTCTGCGTGTAGGGCAGCTTCATCCACGGCCCGTTCGACATTCCCAGCGCCACCGACCTGTCGTAAAGCCGCAAGATCCCCGTCGCCAGCCGCTGCTCCGCTGGCATCCGGCCCACCACGGCCAGTTGCTCGCCCAGAAAATGCTCCTCCAGCGCGGCGATCCATGTCAGGTCATAGGCCCGCTCGGGATGGTCCTGAAACAGCCGCCAGAGCGAGCGCCGGTCGAACACGCACAGCGTCATCGACGTGGTCGATTCGACCGAATGCTGCATCTCGTCCATCACGCCCGCCTGCAGCCCGATGAAATCGCCCGGCATGACAAAGCTGATCACCTGCCGCTCGCCATCCTCCAGCGTCTTGTACCGCAGGCCCATCCCGTCGAGCACAGTATAAAGCTGCGGGCTGTTCGACCCCTCCAGCATCAGCGTCGTGCCCGGGTCGACCTTCAACTCACCCGTCTTGAAATCCTTCATGAAGTCGAGCTCGGCCTCGGACATGGGGAGGAAGACGGGCCGCTTGCGCAACCAGCAGTTTCTGCAATCCGTCACCATGAGCAAAATTTCCCCTTTTCCTATGTCATAGTTTAATGCGGGCCGAATATTAAACGGTATTTTAGAGTTATGTATGGAGACCCCCTCATGAATGAACGGCCCGATGATTCTCGGCGCACATCGCCGGATCAGTCGGCCCCCGTCTACCTTGTGCTCGAGCGCAATTCCCTGATTGCAGAGGATATTGCCGGCTCGCTCAGGGCGGCGGGCCCGTGCGACATCATCCGCGTCAAATCCGCGGACGAAATGACCAGCCGGCTTGCAACGCACGACCGCATCGAAGCGGCATTTCTGGAAATGAATTATGCCCAGGTGGTCGCGACCGGCCTCGCGGAAACGCTGAGAACCTGCGGCACACAGATCATCCTCACCGTCGGGGAAGACGATGAGGACCGCGTGCGCAGCCTTGGCTGGAACATGCTGGTCCGGCCCTTTACCGACGACATGATCCGCCACGCCATCCGGCCGCACAAGCCGAAAGGCTGAGGCCGGTCACGCTTTCGGTTTCGGATCGCGCGGGGCCCGCGCGGCGCGCCCCGCCTGCAGACCGATCGCAAAGCCTTCCGCAATCGCCACGAAGGGCGAGGCAGAGCCTGCCGCGGCCGCCGGCGCCGCCGTGGCGGCCGCGGCGGCGGCTGCCGCGCGGTTGGCCGCCCGGGACCGGCTCATCAGGAAGCAGACGCCGGCCATCAACACGAAAAGCCCGCCGATCAGCGAGTTTGCCGTGATGGCCCCGTGTTCCTTCTCGACCACCAGCCACAACGCCGCCCCCAGAAAACCGCTGCCGACCAGAACCAGGATGATACCCACGAAGTTGAATGCAACGGCCCGCGCAGCGGCGCGGGCCTGAAGTTCGATCGCTGCGGGAATTCCGAGCATCGCTTACCTCCGGCTCGTCAGCATTCCCAGCATGAAGCCGACCCCGACCGCCACGGCCATCGAGGTGGCCGGCTGCGCACGCACCGTGTCGGCGGCATATTGACCGGCCCGCTCGGCCTGTTCGCGTGCAGCGTTGAACTGCGCCTCGCCCGCGTCATAGGCCTCCGACGCCTTGCGCCGCGCGCCGTTGATGGCGGCGTCTTTCGAATGGACGCCAAGCTCGCCCAGCGTCTTCGTCAGCGCCGAGACATCCTTTTTCAGGGTCGCGATCTGCGCCGAGAGATCGTCGATGTCGCTCTTGGGAGAGTTCGTGGTGTCAGCGCGTGCCATGCAGGCCTCCTTTTCCCGTGAATTGCGTAGTCCATGCCTTCGGTCAACGCATGGGCGCGCCACAGGTTCCTGAATTTCTGAAGGGTGTGACGAATCGGGCCAACAGACCGGCCTGTCAACAGATTTTCGGGAACCATTTCCGTAACATGGCGGTTGATCAGCCATCGAATACCAGACGAACAATGCCAACCAAAGGAGTATTCCAATGCTGTACTGGGCACTTGTTTTCTTCGTCGTCGCCATCGTCGCCGCCGTCTTCGGATTCGGCGGGATCGCATCCGCGTCGGCAGGGATCGCTCAGATTCTGTTCTTCGTGTTCCTCGTGCTGTTCCTTGGCGCGCTGATCATGCGTGCCGTTCGGAACTGACGGACCGGACCGAAAAAAGACCTGCGCGCCGCATCCGGCGCGCAGGCCCAATTCTCAACCGTCGCGGGGCCCCTCAGGCCTGCAACGTTTCCGTACTCGAGAAGAACATCGCCTGGCTCACGGCGGACTGAACCTGGTCTTCCGAATAGGGCTTGGTGATCAGGAAAGCCGGCTCCGGCCGCTCGCCCGTCAAAAGGCGCTCGGGGAAGGCGGTGATGAACACCACGGGCACCTCTTCCATCTGCCCGAGAATATCGTTCACCGCATCGATGCCCGAGGATTTGTCGGCCAGCTGGATATCGGCGAGGATCATATCGGGCGGCGTCTGCTTGGCCAGCTTCACCGCCTGTTCGCGGGTCCGCGCCACGCCGGTCACCTCGTGGCCCATGCTCTCGACGATCGAGGAGATATCCATCGCGATGATCGCCTCGTCCTCGATAACCATGATCCGCCCGCGCACCGCGTCCGACATTTCGCGGCGGGCGATTTCCAGAAGCTCGGCCGCCTCTTCCTGGCTCACGTCGATAATGTCGGCGACCTGCTCGGTCGGAAACCCTTCGAGGCTTTGAAGAAGCAGCGCCTCGCGCGTGTTGCGGGTCAGGCTCGACAGGCGCCACTGCGCCCGGCTCTCGGCGGAATCGAGGCTCGCGCCCTCATCGACCGGCGCCCCCGACGACACCCAGATGTCGTGAAACGCCCGGAACAGCGCCGTCTTCGGCGCCCGGTCGCTGGTAAAGACCTCCTGATTTTCAAGCAGCGCCTCGAGCGTGGCCGCGGCGTAAGTGTCTCCGGTATTCTGACTGCCCGTCAGCGCCCGCGCATACCGCCTTAGATAAGGCAGTTCCTGCGCAATGCGCGTTGTTACATCAGGATTGCTTTCCATCATGGATATTTCCCTCAGGTGTCCTCAAAAAAAATCTTCGTTGTAAGGAACCAAACGCACGTCTTTAGGTTATGTTCCAGATCAGGTGCAAAAAAAGCGCCTGAGGGCTTGTGCGGAAAAATCGGGTACTATGGCAAAGACTGGCAGGACCAATAAAGTGGATCAGCAAATAGACGATAACTTGCGGCGTGTATACTCGGAAGCGTTCGAGGAGCCGGTGCCGGAGCGGTTTACCAAACTGCTCGACCAGCTGCGCGCAAAAGAGCAAGAGAGCAGTGCGACGCGGAATCGGGACCGCCGAAGCAAGACCGAGGATGACGCGTGACCACACACAAAGACCCGAAGGAAGAGCTGATCGAGCATCTTCCCGCGATGCGTGCGTTCGCGTTCAGCCTGTCGCACAATGCGTCGGCCGCCGACGACCTCGTACAGGATGCCGTGGTCAAGGCCTGGGATAACTTCGACAAGTTCCAGACCGGCACGAACCTGCGCGCTTGGTTGTTCACGATCCTGCGCAACACCTACTACTCCCAGCACCGCAAGCGCCGCCGCGAGGTCGAAGACCCGGAGGGCATCATGGCCGCGTCGATGTCGCAGAAGCCCGACCATGACGGCCGCCTCGCCATGACCGATTTCCGCGAAGCCTTTGCCCAGCTTACCGCCGAACAGCGGGAAGTTCTGGTGCTCGTCGGCGCCGAGGGGTTTTCCTACGAGGAAGCGGCTGATATGTGCAAATGTGCCGTCGGCACGATCAAGAGCCGGGCCAACCGGGCGCGCAAGCGTCTGGGGGAATTGATGCACCTTGACGATGACAGCGAACTCGAGATGACGGATTCAGCAACATTGGCGGTGGTTAACGGAAAGCCATCCGTATGAGCGAAAAGCCGGCGGCGCGGCACCGGAGGCTCAGGCCGGGCCTCGCATTCCGGCTGGCCATCGTCCTCAGCCTCGCCATGCTGCCGCTCGGCCTGATTTCCGTCTTCCAGACCCTCAAGGTCCTCGAAGAACGCCGCGCCCTCTCCGAGACCGCCCTCCTCGAACAGACCCAGCAGGCCGTCTCCGAAACCCTCGAAGTGATCCGCTCGGCGGTCAGTTCCGCGCGCACGCTGGCCGTCGCGGTCGAGGCGTTCTCCACCTCCAACCAGAGCTGCGATCTGGTCATGTCCAAGGTGGTCGACACGTCCGAGCTCTACAGCTTCGCCGGCTTCATCGATTCCGAGATGCAGCTCGTCTGCGCCTCGAACGGCGAACGCCGCGATCTTGGCGCGCTCGACATCATCCGCTCCGACCTCGAACAGGACCAGCCCGGCATCATCGTCCAGCCGCTCGATTTCATCGGCCCGGGCTCGGCCGTCATCGTCACCGTGCCGGTGACCGATTCAACCCTGCAAAACGGCACCGCCTGGATCGCGATCCCGCTGGAGCAGATCAACGACGTGCTCTCCGGCACCAGCCCGGATGTCGATCTCGTGGTCTTCCAGCGCGACGGCGATATCATCGCCACGGGCGACTTCACCGACGACCGCCGCGCCGTCCTGCCCGCCGGCCGGTCCCTTCCCGATCTCGTCGGCGAGGGGCGCCAGACCTTCCGCGACCTCAACCGTCGGGGCAACCCGCGCCACTTCGCCGTGGTCCCGATCGTCGACGGCAGCGTCTTCGCCCTGGGAAGCTGGCGCCCCCGCAGCCAGAGCACCTTCCTGCCCGGCTACGAAGAGACGATCTCGCTCTACGTGCCGCTGCTGATGTGGGTGATCGCCATCGCCGTGGCCTATATCGGCGTGCACCGCCTCGCCATCCGCCATGTCTGGCGCCTGCGCTCGTGGATGCGCCTTTTCGCCGCCGGCCGCTCCGATCTCGACACCGCCCGGCTCGACAACGCGCCCGAGGAATTCGAGGTGCTGGCCGACTCCTTCCGCGCCATGACCCGCCGGATTTCCGATCAGGACCGCCGCCGCGACGAGGACCTGAAGGAAAAGACCGTCCTGCTGCGCGAGATCCACCACCGGGTGAAGAACAACCTGCAATTGATCTCCTCGATCATGAACATGCAGATCCGCAATACCGAAAGCCCAGAGGCCCGCCACCTCCTCCGCCGGGTGCAGGACCGGGTGATGGCCCTCTCCGCCATCCACCGCTACCTCTACCTCGCGCGCAAGCTCTCCAAGGTCCGCGCCGACTCGCTGCTCGAGGATATCATCCGCCAGCTCGTCACCATCGGCGCCCTCGACGAGTACGAGCACCGGATCGAAATCTCCACCAGCTTCGACCCGGTCGAGATCGAACCGGACCAGTCGGTCCCGCTCTCTCTGCTGGCCACCGAGGCGGCGATCAACGCGGTCAAGCACTCCGGCGTCGAACGCGGCGCAACGGCATGGATCAACATTGCGCTCAAGCAGATCGGCGCCGACACGCTCAACCTCAGCATCGTCAATTCCCGCATGCCCCCCGAGGATGACCACGACAGCCACGATACCGACGGCTCCGGCCTCGGGTCGCGGCTGATCCAGTCCTTCGTCTCGCAGCTTGACGGCACGCTCGAGACGCACGTCACCCCCGACCGGTACGAACTGCACGTGACCTTCCCCCTGTCCTGGCCCGAAGCGGTGGAAGACGAGGCCCTGCCGGCGAAATGATGACCTGCCGGGAACCAGCGTCAGGTTTCGGACGTTCTTTTTTCAGAACAACAGCACGGAGGTACATCATGAGACGGAAGCATTTCTCGATGATATCCCTGTTCGCCCTCATTGCTGTGGCAGCCTGGGATGTCTTTAAACGGATCAGCGAAAACATGAACGACGCGCAACCTGTGCCCGTCGTCGCCAAGGCCAAATCCTGACAAAGGCCAGCGCGGTGCGAAGGTACCCGGTTTCGCGCCGCGCACGGTCTCCGCGACCTGCTCAGATCGCCGCCACGATCACCCCCACGGCCGCCGCCGCCCCCAACATCCCCAACAGCACCAGCAGCCCGTCGGCCATGAACATGCCCGTCGCCACCACCGCCACGACAACCCCCAGCATAGACGAGGTGAAGGGCACCAGTTCCAGAAGCGGCATCAGCGCCCCGCAGATCAGGCACAAGGCCTGCGGCATGATCGAAAAGGGCGGATAGGTCAGCCACTGCATCCGCCGTCGCGTCACCCGGTCCAGAAACCGCGCGGGCTTGCGCATCCAGCGCACAGCGTCATGCACCCGCCGCGCCGGCAGGCTCGCCCGGCTCAGCCAGCTCGGCAGCCACAGCGACGGCCGCCGCATCATCTGCTGCACCGACACCGCCGCGATCAGCACCCCGCAAACCGTCGAAAACCCCGGCACACCGCTCAACGGAGAGATCACCATAAGCGCCGGCACCATCAGAAGCGGCGTGTAGCTCGCCCGCCCCAGCCGGTCGACCACCTCGCGCACCGTCGATCTTTCGCCTTCCAGCGCATGTTCCGTTTCAAGGATAATATCGACCGCGGCCATCGGCCGGCCCTTTGCGGATGCTGTCATCCCTGCCCTTTCCCGTTCAACGCCTCCTGACCGGAACCTAACGTGGCACCTCCCCCCCGGTTCCCCGAAAGACCGGCCAAGCCCCGCCCGGCCGCGTCTCCCTCTTTGTACGCGGGGAACCGTTTGCCCGGCGAAGCGTTGAACAAGCCTGTAAACCAGTCTTTCAAAAGGACATCGTTATGAAACATCACGTTCTCAGCGCCGCTGCCGCCGTGCTGATGTTCACCGCCCCCGTCGCCGTTCAGGCGCAGGATGTCACCCTGTCGCGCATCGACGTGCAAACCGACCTGTCGGCCTACGAAAACAGCAACGCCAGCGAATTCTGGCCGTCGCTCGAGGCCGATCTCGGCCGCGCCATCGCCTCCATCGTCACCGTCGACGAAACCGCCGAGGCGCCCGCCATCCGGGTCGAGATCAACAAGATCGCCATCTCCGGCAGCCCGATCCTGCCCGACACCGGCGAATTCAACGAGATGGAAGGCACCGTCGCCGTGTTCCGCGGCCTCGAGGAAGACGTGACATCCGGCTCACAGGAAGACGCCACCCCGAACGAGATCGAGCGCAGCTTCCCCATCAAGGTCAGCGCCGTCACCGGCGAGATGATCGTGCCGGAAGGCTACACCGCCATCCCGCCCTCGGATGCCGATTTCTACGCGGCCATGGTCGGCGGCTTCGCCCTCGAAACCGTCGAACGGCTCAACCAGTAAACGCCATTGCCGCGCCCCGGCCCGGCCGGGGCGCGCATCCACGCCCGTCCGCCACTGCCGCTCAATCGCCGCCCGCCGCCCCGTTGGCCGTGGCAAAGCGCAGCGCATGTTCCGCACTCCGCTGCGGCCGTTGCATCTGCATCAGGTGCCCGCCCCCCTCGACGGCGGCACACGCGAACCCGAAGGTCTGCGCAAGGAAACTCGCCGTCCGGATCAGCACCGGCAGGTCGTGCCCCAACGTGGTGCCCACCACCACCTGCACCGGCAACTGCACGCTGGCCAGCCCGTCCCACCATTCCCGCGGCAGCTTGATATCGAACGTGTTGGCCTCCAGATCCGGATCGCAGACCAGCTCGTAAGGCGCCTCCGGGTCATGATCCGCCCGGTACAGCATCGCCTCGGCCAGCCGATGCGTCACGGCATCGGGTATCCCTCCGAATGTCGGCGACCGCCGCAGCGACCTGACCAGTCGCTCCGGTCCCGAAAAGCGCCGCCGCCGCGCCCTCGTCCGGCGCGACAACCCCCGGTGCGCCTGCTCGAATTCCTCCAGCAGCTCCACATCCGCCACCGGCGGCACCGGCGGCTCGAACAGCGTCAGCGAACGCCACCCGAGCGGCGTCTGCGACTGCGCCATCAGCGTGGCAATCGAACTCAGCGAATGAAACGCCCCGTGCATGGGCTTCTCGCCGAACCTCGTCTGGATCGCCTCGTAAATCTCCGGGATATCCGCCACGAAGCGCGGCCACGGGTTCTCCACCACCTCGCCCGGCCCGCTCTGCCCATGGCTCCGCATGTCGAACGCCACGACCTCGAAGTGGTCCATCAACTCCGTGGCAAACTCGTAAAACCCGTCGATCGCCAGCCCGTTGCCATGCGACATCACGATCCGCTCGGGCTTTTCCCCGCCCCAGCGCCGTATCGCCACCCGGCCACCGTCGCTCAGCCGGACGATCTCTTTTTCTACCTTGAAATCAAATCCTTCGGTCATGCCCACCCTTCCGGTCAGCGCCCTTGTAAGACCTGTCACCGCAAAGGTCCACGGGCGTCCTCACCGGATCGGGCGCACCCGGCCCAAGGCGTCTTGCACAAGCCCCACGGGCCGGGGCGCGGCGGCGCCTACCCCGCCTTCGAGCCCACCTGTGCCGGCAATTCCACGTTGATCTCCAAACTCGACATCTGCTCGCCGCGCTCCATGCGCACCTCCACATCCGTCTCACCGATCGACACGTATTTCCTGATCGCCTCCACGATATCGCGCTGCAACATCGGCAGGTAATCGGCCTCTCCGCCGCGCCCTGCGCCACTGCGCTCATGCGCCAGCAGGATCTGCAGCCGGTCCTTCGCGGTCTCCGCACTCCTCGCGCGGCGCGGCTTGCGGGCAAATCCGAACAGCTTCATGACGCCCGCCCGAACAGCCGGTGAAACAGGCCCGGCCGCCGCTCGCCCGCGATCCGCATCTCGACCTCCTCGCCGGTCAGCCGCCGCACGGCATCCTCATAGGCCCTTGACGCCGCCGAGGGCTGATCCAGCACCACCGGCGTTCCGATATTCGACGCCCGCAGGATCGCCTGGCTTTCCGGGATCACCCCCAGCAGAGGAACAGCCAGAATTTCCAGCACATCCTCGACATTCATCATCTCGCCGCTCTCGACCCGCGCCGGGTCATGCCGCGTCAGCAAAACCTGCGCCTTCACCGCATCGGCCCCCTCGCTCTCGGCCCGCTTGGTCTGGCTGCTCAACAGCCCCAGAACCCGGTCACTGTCGCGCACCGACGACACCTCCGGGTTGGTCACCACCACCGCCTCGTCGGCGAAATACATCGCCATCTGCGCGCCATGCTCGATCCCCGCCGGGCTGTCGCAGATGATATAGTCGAACTCCTGCTTCAACTCGTCGAGAACCTTTTCCACGCCCTCCTTGGTCAGCGCATCCTTGTCCCGCGTCTGCGAGGTGGGCAGGATCGACAGGTTCTCAAGCCGCTTGTCCCGGATCAGCGCCTGCTTCAGCCGCGCATCGCCCTGAATGACGTTGATGAAATCGAACACCACCCGCCGCTCGCAGCCCATCGTCATGTCGAGGTTCCGCAACCCCACGTCGAAATCGATCACCACCGTGCGGTGCCCCTGCTTGGCCAGCCCCGCCGAGATCGCCGCGGCGGACGTGGTCTTGCCCACGCCCCCCTTGCCCGACGTGATCACGATGACCCGGCCCAAGGCCGGCTTTTCCTTCAGATCGACCGTCATCCGATCACCTCCATGCACAGTCTCTCGTTTTCAAGGTAGATATGCGTGGCGCGGTCACGCGCCGTGTCCTCCAGCGTCTCGCTGGTCTTGTAGAGCCCGGCAATCGCCAAGAGCTCGGCATCGAGGCTCTGACAGAAGATGCGCGCACCCTCATCGCCATGCACCCCGGCCATCGCCCGCCCGCGCAGACGCCCGTAGATATGAATATTGCCGCCGGCGACCACCTCCGAGCCCGAGGCGACCGACCCGATCACCGTCAGGTCGCCGCTTTCGCAGACCACCATCTGCCCCGAGCGCACCGGCGCCCGGACCAGCTTGTTCTCCACACCCCGGAGTGCGGCCCTCCGCCGCCGCTTCGAACTCCGCGCATCCGGCAGCGGCGCATCCTTGCCCGCCAGCACCGGAATAAGCCCCATCTCCTGCAACACCTCTTCCGACATCGCCCCGGGGTTCTGCACGCCAAACACCCGTAGGTTCCGCTCCCGCAACTTCGCCACCATGGCGCGCAGCCGCTCAGGCTCCGCCATCCCCGGCACATTGGCCAGATCGATCACCATGGGCGCCTCGTCGAAGAAGTGCGGCGAGGTCTCGCGCTGCGCGTCGAGCCGCTCGTAGAAGGCCGCATCGTCCTCTGCGACATCCACCCGCAGCGACAGCGCCATCAGGAACCGCCCGCGAATCTGGAAAGGAATAATCTCTCCCGGCATGCCCCCATGCCCGGTCTCGTCGTATCTGGTAGACACGGTTTGCCACTGCTCCTGCTCTGGCGGATCGCGACTCAGGGGCCGGCCCGCTCTTTGTATGGCGCATAGTCTTCCCGATCCCGGCGGCATGCGAAAGCCGATGCTCAGCCGTCAGCGGGAAAATGCCTGTAGGAGGGGGCGGGGAGGCGCTTTCGCCCGGAGTCAAGGCGAGCCAAAGGCTCGCCGCCGGGCAGCGCCCGACCGCCCCCCGGGCGGGCGCTTCTGCACCGTATCCATGCCGAGTGATCGTCGGATGTGGGTCGCCCCATAAATCAACCATCACGAGCGTTGGCGCGCCCACCCGCGGTCGGGCCCTGCCCGGCACATCGGCGCCCCCGCGCCCTCATCTCTCACAGGGCCGTCGCCCCCCGTTGCGCGCCACACAACATCTGGCACCACCCCCCAACGCACGCCACATAAACCCGCACCGCACCACCACTCACACCGACGCGATACCGACAAAATACCGACGTTACACCGACATCACGTTTCCCTCAAAATCAACGCCTTAACCATGATTCGGCCCGCAAAGACCGCCCCACCGTTAACCCTCCGCAAACGCGCCGTCAGACATCCACCGTAATCGCCCGCCCCTGTTCCAGCGCCAACTCCACCACCCGGGCGGCCACGGCCAGATCCTGCAACCCCACGCCCGTGCCGTCGAACAGCGTGATCTCCTCCGCCTCCCGCCGCCCCGGATGCGCCCCGTTGATGACCGCCCCCAACTGGTGAACATCCCCCTCCGAAATCAGCCCCTTTGCCACAGCATGCTGCGCCTCGCCGATCGACACCGCCTGCGCCACCTCGTCGGTAAACACCGTGGCCCGCGCCAGCAGCCCCGCCTCGACCTCCTGCTTGCCCTTCGTATCCGTTCCCATACAGGCCAGATGCGTACCGGGGCTGACCTGATCGGCCCCGAGGATCGCGTCAAAGGACGAGGTGATCGAGATGATCACATCCGCCTCGCCCATCCCGTCCAACCCGACAGCCTCGAACGGCGCCCCCGCCTCCTCGGCCACACTCTCCAAAGTGCCCAGCATCTCCGGATGCAGGTTCCACCCGATCACCTTCTTGAACGCCCTTTGCTCCAGCGCCGCGCGCAATTGAAACGCCGCCTGATGCCCCGCGCCGATCATCCCCAAAACCTGCGCATCCTCCCTCGCCAGATGCCGGATCGACACAGCCGAGGCCGCCGCCGTCCGCAACGCCGTCAACAGGTTGCCCCCCACCATCGCCTGCGCCTTCCCGGTATCCGCATCGAACAGGAACACCGTCGACTGGTGGTTGATCTCCCCCCGCTGCGCCAGATTATGCGGCCAATACCCCCCGGCCTTCAGCCCCAGCGTCAGCCCCGACCGGTCAAACCCGCCCTTGAAGCCATACAGCGCATCCTCATGCCCGATCGCCTCGCGCACCACGGGGAAGTTATACGCCTCCCCCGCCGCCATCGCCGCGAACACCCGCTCGACCGCCTCGAACGCCGCCTCCCGCGTCAACAGGCCGCCAATCTCCCTTTCCGGTACGATGATCATCCCCGGCCCCCGCTCAATACGCAAAGCCACGGGCCGACACCGGCCAGACCACCTCGACCTTGCCGCCCCGCACGCCCACGTACCAGTCATGCACATTGCAGGTCGGGTCACAGTGCCCCGGCACCAGTTTCAGCGTGTCATTGACGGCCAGCACGCCGCCCGGATCGGCCACCACCCCATGCTCGTCGGAACATTTGACATACTCCACGTCATCCCGCCCGAAGACCACCGGCAAGCCGCTATCCACCGACTGCGCCTTCAGCCCGGCATCGACAATCGCCTTGTCCGGCTTGGCATGGCTCATCACGCTGGTCAGCAGGAACAGCGCATTCTCCCACTCCCCCCGGTCGATCCGCTGGCCGGTCTCATCGAGGATGCGCCCGTAATCCGCATCCATGAAGGCATACGACCCGCATTGCAGCTCGTTATAAACGCCCGACGTGCTCTCGAAGTAATACGACCCCGTACCACCCCCGCCGACGATATCGCACTCGAGCCCCTCCCCCTTCAGAGCCTCCACCGCGTCCCGCACCATCGCCACGGCAACATCGATCTTGGCCTTCCGGTCCTCATACGCCTCCAGATGCTGCATCGCCCCCTGATACGCCTGTATCCCCGCGAATTTCAGCCCCGGCGCCGCATCAATCGCCTTGGCGATCTCCACCACCTCCGCCGTCTCCGTCACCCCGCACCGCCCGGCGCCACAGTCGATCTCCACAAGGCACTCGATCTCCGTCCCGTGCCTCTCCGCCGCCGCCGACAGCTCGCCCACATTGGCCGGATCATCCACGCAACACAGCACCCGCGCCCCCAGCTTCGGCAACCTCGCCAGCCGGTCGATCTTGGCCGCCCCCCGCACCTGGTTCGACACCAGCACATCGCCGATGCCGCCCCGCACGAACACCTCCGCCTCGCTCACCTTCTGACAGCAGACCCCACAGGCCCCGCCCAGATCGATCTGCAACTTCGCCACATCCACCGACTTGTGCATCTTCCCATGCACCCGGTGCCGCATCCCGTGCGCCTTCGCATACTCCCCCATCTTGCGGATATTCCGCTCCAGCGCATCGAGGTCCAGCATCAGGCAAGGCGTCTGGATATCCGCCTCAATCATCCCCGGCTTGGCCGGAATATCAAAGCCTACGTCGAAATCGTCGAGATTGGTCACGTCTTTCATCACACTTTCTCCCTTCAGCCCGCCATCCACGGCAGCCGGTCCAGATCAACATTTCCCCCGGTCACGATCACGCCCACCCGCTTGCCGGCAAACCGCTCCCGGTGCTTCAGGATCGTGGCCAGCGGCACCGCGCTGCTTGGCTCCATCACGATCTTCATGCGCTTCCATGTCAGCTTCATCGCCTCCACGATCTCCTCCTCCGACGCGGTCAGGATGTCGCTCACATAGGTCGACACGAAATGCCATGTCAGCTCCTTGAGCGGCACCTTCAGCCCGTCTGCCACCGTCTCCGGCGCGTCGTCGGCAATGATGCGCCCCGCCCGGAAACTGCGATACGCATCATCCGCCCGCTCCGGCTCGGCCGCGATCACTTCCACATCCGGCGCCAGCTCCGACAGCGTCAGGCAGGTGCCCGAAATCATCCCGCCCCCGCCAATCGGCGCCACCACCATGTCGAGCCCGCCGGTCTGCGCCATCAACTCCCGCGAACAGGTCCCCTGCCCGGCAATCACGCGCGGGTCGTCATAGGGATGCACGAAATCGCCCCCCGTCCTCGCCTGCACCTCGGCAAACACCGCCTCGCGGCTGCTGGTCGAGGGCTCGCATTCGGTGATCGTCCCGCCATAGCCACGCACGGCCTCCTTCTTGGCCTGCGGCGCGGTGCGCGGCATGACCACGTTGCAGGGGATGCCCCGCCGCCCCGCCGCATAGCTCAGCGACAGCGCGTGATTGCCCGAGGAATGGGTGCACACCCCCTTCTCAAGCATCTCCTCCGGCAGGCCAAACACCGCATTCACGGCACCCCTTACCTTGAACGCCCCCGCCTTCTGGAAATTCTCGCATTTGAAGAACAGCTCCGCCCCGGTCAGGTCGTTGAGGTAAGAAGATGTCAACACCGGCGTCCGATGGATATGCGGCCCGATCCGCTCATGCGCGGCCAGCATGTCGTCGAAGCTCGGGATTAAGGTTTTGTTAACGTCTTTCATCACGCGGCCTCCCTTTCGCGGGTGGCCGCAGTGGCCCGATACACCTCCTGCGCCGCCGCCACGCCCGAGCCCAGCCGGATCTCCATACCCAGATCGGCCATGCACATCTCCGCCGTCGCAATCCCGCTCAGCGCCATGACATCGGTCAGGCTGCCCAGATGCCCGATCCGGAACACCTTGCCCGCCACCTCGCCCAGCCCGGTGCCAAAGGCTGTGCCATAAACCTCCGCGGCACGCGCCACGATCTCCCCCGCATCGACCCCCGGCGTGCGTATGGCGCTCACCGTGTCCGACCAGACCTCCGGCCTCGCCGCACACAGCTCCAGCCCCCACGCCCGCACCGCCGCCCGAACCCCATCGGCAATCCGCGCATGGCGGGCAAAGACCTGCTCCATCCCCTCCGCCAGCAGCATGTCACAGGCCACGTTCAGCCCGTGGATCAGCCCCACCGGCGGCGTATAGGGATACCCCCCCTGCGCATAGCCCGCCTCCATGTCGCGAATATCGAAAAAGGTCCGTGGCAACTCCGCCCCCTCCACCGCCGCCAGCGCCTTGCGGCTGAACGCCGTAATCGCCAGCCCGGCGGGCAGCATGAACCCCTTCTGCGACCCGGCCACAGCCACGTCGACCCCCCATTCATCGAACCGGAACTCCATCGACGCGATCGACGACACCCCATCGACAAACAGCATCGCCGGGTGCCCCGCCCCATCCATCGCCGCCCGCAGCGCCCCGATATCCGACCGCACCCCGGTCGCCGTCTCGTTATGCGTGGCCAGCACCGCCTTGATCCCGTGCCCCTGATCCGCCGCCAGAACCCTGCCCAGCCGCTCCGCCGGTATCCCTTCACCCCATGGCACCTCGACCACCTGCACATCCAGCCCGTGGCGCCGGCACATGTCGATCCAGCGCTGCGAGAACATGCCGTTCCGCGCCGCCAGCACCCTGTCACCGGGCGACAGCGTGTTGGTCAGCGCCGTCTCCCACCCGCCCGTGCCGGTCGAGGGGAACAGGAAAACCTCCGCACTCCCGCTCTTCAGGATCTCCCGCACCTTGCCCCTGACCGGGTGCAGCATCTCGCCGAACACCGCCGAGCGGTGGTCGATCGTCGGCATGTCGCAGGCCTTGCGCAGTGCGTCGGGAATGTTCGTCGGGCCGGGAATGAAAACCGGGTTCTGCAAGTGCATCATGGGCTCCTCCATCGAATGAGAGGGACGCTACCAACCGGCAGGTCGAAAGGAAATTTTTTTGAAAACAGCTTTCAGAAACTGTAGAAACGGGGAAAATATTTCATTATCAGCCAATTAACTTTTTTCACGACTTGAAGGCATTTTTCAAAAGGAAACCCGATGCCGCAGAACTCCGACACCCAGCCCACAAACCGCCGCGCCCGCGGCCGCCCGCGCGGCTGGGACGACAAGACCGAACAGAACACCATCAAGTCGCTCGACCGCGCCATGCTCGTCTTCGAACATCTCAGCCGGTCGCAAGGCCGGATGCTCACCGAACTGGCCGACGACCTGAACCAGTCACCCGCCACCGTCTACCGCGTGCTCGTCACGCTCGAGGGTCGCGGCCTCGTCGAATTCGACCCCGAGCATCAACTCTGGCATATCGGCGCACAGGCCTTCGTCATCGGCGCCGGCTTCCTCCGCCGCACCAGCCTCGTCGAACGCGCCCGCCCGATCCTGCGCCGCCTGATGGACCTGACCGGCGAAACCGCCAATCTCGGCCGCGAGCAAAACGGGCAGGTCCTGTTCCTCAGTCAGGTGGAAACCAACGCCACCATCCGCGCCTTCTTCCCGCCCGGCACGCTGGCCGAGATGCATTCGTCGGGCATCGGCAAGGTGCTGCTGGCCCAGATGCCCGACGACCGGGTCGCCCGCATCCTGTCCGATCACCCGCTACAGGCCTTCACCGCCAACACCCTCACCGATCCGGCAAGCCTCGCCCGCGAACTGGCCACGATCCGGGAACAGGGCTTCGCCATCGACGCCGAGGAACGCAACGAAGGCATGCGCTGTATCGCGGCCCCGGTCTTCGATCACTCCCGCACGGCGGTCGCCGGCCTCTCCGTCTCCGGACCTACCAGCCGGGTGACCGAGGAAAAGACGGCCGAGTTGAGCCGCGCCGTGATGCAGGCCGCGCAAGACCTCTCGGCCGCCCTCGGCGGGCTTCCCTGACCTATCTGGTACCGCCGCTCAAAGCGACGCCGCCGCCCGGCTCGCCTGATCGTATTGCCCCGACAGCGCCCGCAAGGTCCGCGCCAGATCGCGCATCTGCGCCCCCGTCAACTCCGACCCGCCGGCATCCAGCAGGCACTGCCGCCGCACGTCGCGATAGGCTTCGCAGATTTGTTCGCCCTTGGCCGAGGTGCGATAGAACACTTCCTTCCCCCGCTTCTCGGAATCGATCAGTTCATGCTTCGTCAACTTCCGCAGGGAATAATTGACCGTGTGATTGTCCTCGATATTTAGCAGGAAGGCGATATCGCTCAGCCGCTTGTCACGCCCGCGATGGTTCACGTTGTGGAGAATCAGGATATCCAGCGGGTTCAGATCCCCCTGCCCCGCCGCCGCCATGCACCGGGTCATCCAGCGGGAGAAAGCGTTGAAGGCGATGATCAGCCCGAACTCGAATTCGGACATCTCCCATCCCTCGCCCTCGGCCAGATGCCGTGACGAAACGATCCGCCGCCCCGCGTTGCCGTCCTTGGACATGACCCTCCCTTTCTACTGAAAACGCTTACATTTCGTTAATGTTTTCACATCGAAACGGCATATTCAACTCCGCCGCCTGACTTGCCCGCCCTCCCACGGCGACTACCTCGAGAGTGACGGGCCCCCGTCGCCTGCTCCGGCAGGCTCCGCTGTAAATATCAAAACGTTGACAAATCGCAAACGTTACGTCAGCATTACGCCATAATCAATCAGGGAGAATACACCATGCAACTGACCAGACTATTCAGCGCCGCCGCCCTCGCGACGGCCGTCGCCCTTCCCGCCGCGGCCGAGACATGGGACATGCCGACCCCCTATCCGGACGCGACCTTTCACACCGTGAACATCAGCGAATTCGCCTCCGACGTCTCCGAAGCCACCGATGGCGGCCTCGAGATCACCGTCCATTCCGCCGGATCGCTCTTCAAGCACCCCGAGATCAGCAAGGCCGTCCGCAGCGGTCAGGTGCCCATCGGCGAATTCTTCCTGTCGCTCTTGGCCAACGACAACGCCGTCTTCGGCGCCGACTCGCTGCCCTTCCTCGCCACCAGCTACGAGGATGCGCAAAAGCTCTGGGAGGCGCAGAAGGAGGTGGTCACCAAGCTGCTCGACGAACAGGGGCTGATGCCGCTCTACGCCGTGCCGTGGCCGCCGCAGGGGCTTTACACCACCAAGGAAATCAATTCCGTCGAAGACCTCTCCGGCCTGAAATTCCGCACCTACAACGCCACGCTGGAAGAGTTCGCCAACCTCGCCGGCGCGGCCCCCACGCAGGTCGAAGTGCCCGACATCCCGCAGGCCTTCAGCACCGGCCGGGTCGAGGCGATGATCACCTCGCCCTCCACCGGCGCCAACTCGCAGGCCTGGGATTTCCTGTCGCATTACACCGACATTCAGGCGTGGATTCCGAAGAACATCGTCGTCGTCAACAAGCGCGCTTTCCAGCGGCTTGACGAGGAAACCCAGCAAGCCGTGCTCGACGCCGCCGCCGAGGCCGAAACCCGCGGCTGGGAGATGAGCAAGAAGGAAACCGACGAACAGACCGCCGTGCTCGAGGAAAACGGCATCACCATCGTCGAACCCTCCGAAGAACTGATGACCGGCCTGCGCGAGATCGGCGAACAGATGCTCGCCAACTGGAAGGAAGAGGCCGGCGAAGACGGCACAGCCCTTCTCGACGCCTACCAGCAATAAGGCCCCTCGGCCCGCCGGGCGCATCCCCGCGCCCGGCCACCCCCTGACAGGAGAATGCCCATGCGGAGCATCCTGAACACCCTGTACCGCGTGGCGGGCGGGCTGGCGGCCCTGTTCATCCTCGCCATCACCCTGCTGGTCTTTGCCCAGGTCGGCCTCAACCTCGCCGACAAGATTTCCGCCGCCATCGCCGGCCGCGGCGTCGGCCTGACGATCCCCTCCTACGCGGATTTCACCGGCTTCTTCCTCGCCGCCTCTACCTTCCTCGGCCTCGCCTACACCATGCGCGAAGGCGGGCATATCCGGGTGACGCTGATCACCGGCCGCCTGCCCGACCGCGCCCGCCGCGGCACCGAGATCGCGGTCACCTCCATCGCCCTCGCCATGACCGGCTTTGCAACGTGGTACATGATCAAACTGGTGCTGGAATCACATGAATTCGGCGACAAAAGCGCCGGCATGGTCTCCGTTCCCCTCTGGATTCCGCAAATCCCCGTGGCCCTCGGCCTTGCCGTCCTCACCATCGCGCTTGCCGACGAACTGGTCGCCCTGCTGCGCGGCCGCCCGCCCTCGTGGGAGGGCAAGGGCGAAAACCTTCTCAATGAATAGGATCGCCCGGCCATGACCGTCACGCTTCTCTCCGTCATCCTGCTGATCCTGCTCTTCGCCCTCCTCGGCGCGGGGCTCTGGGTGGCCCTCTCGCTCCTCGGCGTGGGCATTGCCGCGATGGCGCTTTTCTCCAACGCCCCCCTCGGCCTCGTCATGGCCACCACCATGTGGGGCCACGGCAACAACTGGGCGCTCGCCGCCCTGCCGCTCTTCATCTGGATGGGCGAGATCCTGTTCCGCTCGCGCCTCTCCGAGGACATGTTCGCGGGTCTCGCCCCATGGATGAACCGCCTCCCCGGCCAGCTTCTGCACGTCAACGTCTTCGCCTGCGGAATCTTCGCCGCCGTCTCCGGCTCCTCCGCCGCAACAGCCGCCACCATCGGCAAACTGTCGATCCCGGAACTCAAGGAACGCGGCTACCCCGACAAGATGGTGATCGGCACGCTGGCGGGCTCGGCCACGCTGGGCCTGCTGATCCCGCCCTCGATCATCCTGATCGTCTATGGCGTGGCGACAGAGCAATCCATCGCCCGGCTTTTCGTGGCGGGCGTCCTGCCGGGGCTGATGCTTGTGGCGCTCTTCGTGGGGTTCCTTGTCGTCTGGTCCCTCCTCAACCGCCATCGCCTCCCGGACGAATCCGAGAACGTGCCCTACCGCGAACGCCTCCGCCGCTCGCGCCGGCTGATCCCGGTGCTGCTGCTGATCCTCGGCGTGATCGGCTCGATCTATGCGGGCCTCGCCTCGCCCACCGATGCGGCCGCCGTCGGCGTGGTGCTGGCGCTGCTCCTGTCGTGGAGCTCCGGCACGCTCACCTTCCAGACCTTCAAGGACGGGCTGATGGGCGCCATGGTCACCTCCTGCATGATCGCCTTCATCCTTGCGGGCGCCTCCTTCCTGACCGTGGCGATGGGCTTCACCGGCATCCCGCGCACACTGGCCGAATGGATCGGCGCGATGGAGCTGTCGACCTTCACCCTCCTCGCGGCGCTCACGATCTTCTTCGTCATCCTCGGCTGTTTTCTCGACGGTATCTCCGTCGTCGTCCTCACCGCCTCGGTCATCATGCCAATGGTGCTCGAGGCCGGGATCGACCCGCTCTGGTTCGGCATCTTCCTCGTGATCGTCGTGGAAATGTCGCAGATCACCCCGCCCGTGGGCTTCAACCTATTCGTGCTGCAATCGCTCACCGGGCGCGACATTCTCAGCGTCGCGGTGGCGGCATTGCCCTTCTTCTGCCTGATGATCGTGGCGATCGTGCTGATCATCGTCTTCCCCGAAATCGTCACCTACCTGCCGGGGCGGATGTGACCGAGAGCGACGCAGATACTATGCCGCAAACCGCCCCCCGCATCCGCACCGCCGGGGTCGACGGGATGCTGGTCAGCTTCGGCGACAGCCTGAGCGAACCGGCCAACCGCGCCGCGCTGGCCTTCCGGGCCGAACTCGAGCGGCAAGGCTGGGACGGCATCGAGGAGACCACCACCTCGCTGGTCTCGGCCTACCTGCGCTTCGACCCGCTGCATCTCGGCCATGACGAGCTTGAAGCCAAGCTCGACACCCTGCTTGCCGAACAAGACTGGTACGACGCCCCCCTCCCCTCCGGCCGCCGCCTCTGGCGTATCCCGGCTGTCTTCGGCACCGACCTCGGCCCGCAACTGGAACAGGCCGCCGAGGCAGCGGGCCTCTCGCCCCTGCAGGCCATAAAGGACTTCACCCAAACCCGCGTTCGCGTCCAGACCATCGGCTTCGCCCCCGGCCAGCCCTACCTGGGCGAGTTGCCAGAGGCATGGGACATCCCCCGCCAAAGCACGCTCACCAGCCGCATCCCCGAAGGCGCGCTGGCCGTCGCCATCCGGCAACTGGTGCTCTTCTCCGTCGCCACCCCCACCGGCTGGCAGCATATCGGCCAGACCGCCATGCGCCTCTTCCAGCCCGAAGCGGAAGAGCCCTTCCTCCTGCGCCCCGGCGACGAGGTGGAGTTCACCGAAACCGACGCAGAAACCCTGTCGAACATGCGCGATGACCCGCATGGCGGCGCGGTGCGGTCCGATCTGCCATGACTGACACACTCACCATCCACCGCTCCGGGCCGGGCCTGACCCTGCAGGATAGAGGCCGGCCCGGCTACCTCGCCCTCGGCCTCTCGCGCGGCGGCGCGGCGGACCGGCTGGCACTGGCCGAAGGCGCGGCGCTGCTGGGCCAATCCTCAGACCTGACGGCCATCGAAATGCCCGGCACGGGCGGCGAATTCGAAGCTAGCCGCGACACCCGCATCGCCCTGACCGGCGCGTCCATGACCGCCGCAATCGACGGCACCCGCATCGCCTGGAACGCCAGCCACACGCTGCCCGCCCATGCGCGCCTGACCATCGGCTCGGCCAGCGAAGGCGTCTATGGCTACCTCCACATTGGCAGCGGGCTTCGCGCGCCCGAACGGCTGGGCGCCCGCTCGGCGCATCTGGCGGCCGGGATCGGCGGCCCGCTCGAAGCCGGCGACAAGATCGACCTCGGCCCGGATGACCGCACCAGCACCGGCCTGATGCTGCCCAAGGACAACCGCTTCACCGGCGGCGCCATCCGCATCCTGCCCTCGATCCATACCGACGCCTTCCCGCAAGACCTCTGCACCCGGTTCGAGGACACCGCCTTCACCCGCGACACCCGCGGCAACCGCATGGGCGTGCAACTGAAATGGGATGGCGACGGCTTCCTCCCAGAGATCGGCCGCAAGATCGTCTCCGAAGTCATCATGCCCGGCGACATCCAGATCATCGGCGACGGCACCCCCTACGTGCTGCTCACCGAATGCCAGACCACCGGCGGCTACCCCCGCATCGCCACCGTCCTGCCCTGCGACCTGCCCCGCATCGCGCAGGCCCCGGCAGGTGCGCCTCTCAAGTTCCGCTTCGTCAGCCTCGAAGAGGCGGTCGAGGCCGAACGCAAGGCCGCGCAGGCGATCGCCGACCTGCCCAAACGCCGCCAACCCCTCATTCGCGACCCCGCCACCATCCCCAACCTGCTGTCCTACCAATTGATTTCCGGCATGACGGCAGGCCGCGAGCTAGACCCTGAAGGAGCCTGACAATGCCGCAAACCGTCGATCTGAACGCCGATATGGGTGAAAGCTTTGGCCCTTGGGTGATGGGCCGCGATGCCGACCTGCTGGATGTCATCACCTCCGCCAATATCGCCTGTGGCCTGCACGCGGGCGACTGGGACACGATGGCCGAGACCATGGCGCTTGCGGTGAAAAACGGCGTCGGCCTCGGCGCCCATCCCGGCTTCCCCGACCTGCAAGGCTTCGGGCGGCGCCGGATGCACATGCCGCCCGCCTCGCTGGCCAATCTCGTCCGCTATCAGGTGGGGGCAGCGGACGGGATGGCGCGGGCGGCAGGCGGCAGGATCCGGCATCTCAAGCTGCACGGGGCGCTGGCCAACATGGCCTCGGAAGACGAGGACATGGCCCGCGCCTGCTACGAGGCCGCCCTGTCCGTGGCGCCGGACCTGATCGTCATGGTGCTGGCCGGCACCGCGCAGGAAAAGGCCGCGCAGTCAATCGGTTGCCCCATCGCGCATGAGATTTTCGCCGACCGCGCCTATAACGACGACGCCACCCTCGTCGATCGCAGCCAGCCCGGCGCTGTGATCCACGACGCCGCCCTTGCCGGGCAGCGCATGGTCGAGATGGTCCGCGAGGGCGCCATCATCACCGCCAGCGGCAAGCGGATCGAGACCCGGATCGACACGATCTGCCTGCATGGCGACACCGCCGAAGCGGTCGAGATCGCCAAGTCGGTCCGCCAGACGCTCAAGGATGCGGGGATCGGCCTGCGCCGCTTCCATGACGAGGGCGGCCTATGAGCGATTGCGGCGCTGTGGTATCATCGGCTTGCATAGAAGGTCTTTACGGAGGCACGAGATGCATTCAGACCTGCAAACCCGCCGCCGCGTTCTGCTGCTCACCTATCGCCGGTATCTCGAGGCCGAGCGCGCCCTCACCCTTGCCCGGCAGGAGATGAAGGCTTGGTTCCCCGCCGCAAGCCGGCCAGGGGAGACCGCCATCGGCCAGCCCGGCTCTCGCATCCGGCGCGTCTATGACCGGCGCGAGCGGGCGATCCTGCAACTCATTGCAGCAAAAGGGAAATTGGAGAAGGCGCGCGTCCGGCTCGCGGCCAGACGGCCAGCACCGTTGCAATTGATCTGGATCCGGTGACGGATTGGATCAGCCGCCGGCCTGCATGATAATAGCGTGGCCGGCCATGCCGAGGGAGAAGCCCAGCAGCGCCGCGAGCGAGGGGGCCTGGCGGTGCTCCAGATGGGCCTTCACGGCGATGTCCTGAAACGTCAAAAACAGGATGCCACCGGCCGCCGTCATCATGATCGTACCGGTCAGAAGCGGTTGATCGGCAAGGAAAAAATACCCCAGAAGAACCGCCGCCGGACCCAGCAGGGACAGGGTCAGGAAGATGCGCATGATGCGGCGGCCGGGGTGGTTGCCGGCCTGCAGTTCGCGCCATGAATTGAACGCCTCGGGCAGGTTCTGGGCGCCGATGAGGAAGGCGAGAAGGGCCGCCTCGGCGGTGCCGGCTGCTATCATGGCGCCGAGGGCCGCCGCCTCGGGCACGAAATCGGTCAGCATGACGATGAACTGGGCGTTGCCCGAGGCCTTCTGCTGCTGCAGGTATTCCAGCAGGGCGAAGATCGCGCCGCCGGCAAAGAACGACAGGAGCGCCGCCCAAAGTGGAAGGAATTCAAGGGCTTCCGGGACGAGCACGAAAGCCACGGCCGACACGAGGATGCCGCCGCCGAAGGCTACGACGCTGTGGCGGACCTCCTCTTCCAGCCAGTTGGGCTGGATGCGTTCGATGCTGGCCAAGTAGCCCCCGGCGGGGATCATGAGGCCGGCGAAAAGGCCGTAGACTATGGCGAGAAGCACGTCGGGCATGGGGACAGAGTAGGGGTTTGGCGGCGCGCCGAAAAGCCGGATTTCCAACGTCGGTATTACGTCGGTATTTTGTCGGTATTGCGTCGGTGCATTGTGCCGACGCCCACTGTCACCCCTTGGGCGGATCGGGGATCAGCAGGCAGGCCGAAAGCACGCGGCGGGTGTCGTCGAAAATATTGGGCCGCTCCCCCCGCCAGCGGCCGAAATGGCGGTGTGCCGCCGGGGCGGTATCACCGGCGAGACCCGCCATGGTCTCGCGCGTCTCTTCTGCGAACTTGCGGTAGCGGGTGCGCAGGTTGTCGTGGAACGTGCCGCGGTGGCGCACCTCCATCCGCAGATGGAAGAGCGAGCTTCGGGCGCGGGGGCGGATTTCGACCGCGTCGATGAACGCCTCGACCCCTTGCCATTCCCCGAGCGCGCGGCGGGCCTGCGTGCGGGCCTTGCCCGGCCTGCCGTGCCGCGCATGAAGCCGGGCCAGCGCCGCCGGGGCCGTGGCGCGGCGCGGGTCGCCCTTGGCGAACCCCATGAGCGCGATCCGGTCGGCCAGACCGAACAGCCAGCGCGCCCGCGCCACGCGCCCGCCCTCCCATGCCCGGTTGCCGGCTTCCATTACCCGCTCCCAGACCAGTTCGGACCGGCGCCAACCGGCGTCTCGCGCAAGGCGCATCTCGGTATCGCCGCGCTCAAATCCCCAGATATGCAGCGCGGACATGTTCGTTCTCATGAAGCTCACTCGCCGGTCCATTCAAATTGCAGTTTCCGGTTTCCAGAACATAGGCGTGATCGGCCAGTTCGAGCGCCAGTTCGGCGTTCTGCTCGACCAGCACGACGGCCAGCCCCTGTTGCTGGTTGATCTCGCGGATGATCTCGGCGATCTCGTCGACGATCACCGGGGCCAACCCCATCGACGGCTCGTCCATCAGCAGAAGCCGCGGTTTCGACATCAGCGCCCGACCGATGGCCAGCATCTGTTGTTCACCGCCCGACAACGTCTGTGCCCGCTGCCCGCGCCGTTCCTGCAGGCGGGGGAATTTCTGGTAGATCTTGGCGAGGTCTGCGGCGATGCCGTCCATATCCTTACGCAGAAATGCACCGGTGCTCAGGTTCTCTTCGACCGTCATGTCGGGAAAGATGCGCCGCCCTTCGGGCACATGGGCGATGCCATGGGCCACGACCTTGCTGGCGGGCAGGCCGTCGATGCGCTTGCCCTCGAAGCTGATCTCGCCCGCCGTGAGCGGCAGCATTCCCGACATCGCCCGCAGCGTGGTGGTCTTGCCCGCGCCGTTGCCCCCGATGATGGTGACGATCTGGCCCGTGTCCACGGTCATCGAGATGTCGCGGATGGCGGTGATCTTGCCATAGGCCGCCGACACGCCCTTCAACTCAAGCAACATTGCGCGACCCTCCGAGATAGGCCTCGATCACGTCGGGGTGGTTGCGGATCTCCTCCGGCCCGCCTTCGGCGAGGAACTTGCCGAAGCTCATGCAGGTGATGGTGTCGCAGAGCCCCATGATCGCCTGCATGTCATGTTCGACGATCAGGATGGTGATCCCCTCCTCGCGCAACTTCTTCATCAGGTCCATCATGCGCCGCGTCTCTTCGGGGTTCATGCCGGTGAATGGCTCGTCCAGCAGCATCAGGGAGGGGTGGCTGGCATAGGCCACCGCCAAGCCCAGCGCCCGCTGATGGCCATGCGAGAGGTCGCCCGCACGCTCGGTCTTGAGATGGTCGATACCGAAGAATTCCAGCGCCTCGGTCGCGCGGGCCTGTGCCTTCTGCCGATCCTCCTTGTCCCAGCCGAAGATCGCGGCGACGACATTGGGGCGGAAGGGCATATGGGTGCCGACAAGGGCGTTCTCCATCACCGTGAGTTCGGCAAAAAGCGTCGAGTGCTGGAAGGTGCGCACCACGCCGCGGCGGGCGACCTCGTGCATCTTGTAGCCCGAGATTTCCTCGCCCCGCAGCAGGACGTGCCCGCCGCTGGGGGTGTAGAAGCCCGAGATCATGTTGAACGTGGTGGTCTTGCCCGCCCCGTTCGGCCCGATCAGCCCGTGAATCTCACCCTGCTTGACCTTGAAGCTCAAATGATCGACGGCGGTCAGCCCGCCGAACCGCATGGTCAGGTCCCTGACTTCCAGAAGGTCGGTCATGACTTCGCCTCCTTGCGGGTGAACCTTTGCACGATGCTTTCAAGCCCGTTGGGCAGGAACAGGATCGAGGCGATCAGGATCGCGCCGTAGATCAGCGGGCGCAACTGTTCGAAGCCCATCTCGCGCAGCACGATCTCGTTCAGCACGGTCAGCAGCACGCAGCCGAGGATCGGCCCGTAGAAGGTGCCGGTGCCGCCGACGATGGCCCATGTGAGGACAAAGACCATCACCTCGACATCGAAGCTGTTGGGGTTGATCGTGCCCACGTAATGCGCCATCAGCGCGCCGCCGATCCCCGCGAAACCCGAGGCTATGGCGAAGGCCAGCGTGCGGTAGGCGCGCAGGTTGACGCCCGACGCCTCCGCCAGCTTGTCCTGCCAGTGGACGGCGTGGAAGGTCAGGCCGACGGGGCTTTTCTCGATCCGCCAGAGGATCCAGAGGCAGAAGATCACGATGGTGCCGGCGAAGTAGTAGTAGCTGATCGGCTCGAAAAAATCGAAATCGTAGATGCCGATGGAAAAATCGGGCATCGGGTCGATCCCCTTGATGCCCTTGGCCCCGCCGAACGGATCGCGGAAGCGTTTCCACAGGAGGCGGATGATCTCGCCCGCCGCGAAGCTGCCGATGAGGAAGTAGAACCCCTTCATCCGGAAGAGCGGGAAGCTGAGCAGAATGGCGATGAGGGCGGCGGTGATGCCGCCCAGGAGCATCGAGACGGGCACGAAGACCCCGAATTCCTTGGTGTAGAGCGCGCTGGCATAGGCGCCCACGCCCATTATCACCACATGCCCCAGCGACCATTCGCCGGTGAGCGTCAGCAGGCGGTAGGTGCTGACCAGAAGCACGTTGATGGTCAGGAAGACGAGGATTTCCTGCTGCGAGAAGCTGAGCCCGTGGGGGAGGAGGACGAGGGCGACGAGGGCTATGGGCCAGAGGAGGTGTTTAAGCACGGTCCGCACTCCCGAACAGGCCGGTCGGCTTGACGATCAGCACCAGCAGCATCAGCGAGAGCCCCACGATATCGGCGATCACCCCGTCATAGAAGGTGGTGACGAAGGTGTGGACCACGGCATAGACGACCGAGGCCACGACCGCGCCTTCGAGGCTGCCGACGCCGCCGACGATGATGACGATGAAGGCGGTGACGATGACCGAGTGGCCCATATGCGGGTTGACCGAGACGAGGGGTGCCGTGAGGGCGCCGGCGATGCCGGCGAGGCCGGCACCGATGAACATGGCGATGCGGGCCGTCTGGTTGATCGAGATGCCTTGCAGTTCGGCGGCTTCGGGGTCTTGTGCGGAGGCGCGGAGGGCCCAGCCGAATTTCGTGCGCTTGAGGAAGTACCAGAGCGCGCCGAGAAGGACGATGGCGGCGATGATGACGAAGAGGCGCGAGAGGGGGAGGCGGACCTTGTCGGAGAAGACGATCACCTCCTGCGTCACCGGGGGGATATGCTCCATCCGCACGCCGTAGCCCATGACGGCCAGCGCCTGCAGGATCATCAGGAAGCCGATCGAGGCGACGAGGCCGCCCAGCGGGTTGTCCCGCAAAGGTCGGAAGAGGGCACGCTCCATCACGAGGCCGAGGCAGCCCACGAAGGCCAGCCCCAGCGCCACGGCCACGAGGAAGGGCAGGTGCAGGTCGGCATAGAAGGTGACCACCGCGTAGGCGCCGGCCATGAACAGCTCGCCATGGGCGAAGTTGATCACGCCCATGACACCGAAGATCAGGACCAGCCCCACCGCCACCAGCGAGATATAGCTCGCGGCATAGACGGCGTTCAGGCAGGTCTGCGCCAGTAATTCAATCATCAGGGTAAGTCTTTCCGTGCAGGTAGAGAGCGGCCCGGCGTGGATGCCGGACCGCTACCGTTTTGCCACGTGCGCAGGATCAGCCGCGCTGGTCCCACATCTGGTCATAGGCCTTCATGTGCTTGACCAGCAGGTCGCCGTGCTTGTCGTACCATTCGGGGATGTTCTTGAAGCCCTTGATCGTGGCCTTGCCGTCCTCGATCACCACGACCGGCCAGTCGCCGACCAGCGCGTTGTCGATCCCGAAGAGCTCGTCGCCCCACCAGTCGGCATCGCCGAAGGCGTGCTTGCCGGTGCCGCCATCCTTCATCGCCGTGATCACCGCCTCGGGGTCGGCCGAGCCCGCCTTTTCGGCGGCGGCTTTCCAGAGGTCCATGATCGAGGCGTATTCCCAGCTCACCGCGCCCCACTGGCCGGGGAAGCGTTCGGCGTATTCGGCGTAAAAGCCGTTCGGGTCCTCGAAATTGACCTGATCGGAATTGAGCGCCGGGTCGTCGAAATCGGGGAACTGGAAGATGAAGCCTTCCATGAATTCCTTCGACGTCTTCGAGATCATCTGGTCGTAGAAATCCGCCGTGCAGCTGATGATCTGGCCTTCATAGCCCTGCTGGAAGAGCTGTTCGCAGATCGGATGCACGTAATCGGCATAGCAGGTGTCGAGGCAGACGATATCCGGGCTGTCCGAGATCAGCCTCGTCACCACGGGCGCGAAATCGGTGGTCGCCGGGTCGAAGAGAAGCGGCTCGCTCTGCATCTCGATGCCGGCGGCCTCGAAGGCGGCGAGGTAGGTGGCGACGGAGGGCAGGCCCAGCGCGTCATCCTGCGCGCACATCACCGCCGTCTTCAGGTCGGGCTTGTTCTCGGCCAGCCATTCGACGCCGGTGACGTTGTAGATCGGGTGAACCTCGGCGGGCGCGATCAGGGTGGTGGTATCGGGCGACAGGTCAGACGGCAGCAGGGTCGAGAACAGCATGCCGGTCTTGTCGGCCACGGGCTGCACGCCCGGCCATGTGTCGCCGCCCAGCATCATGATGAAGCTGACGCCGTCCTCGCGGATCAGCTTGGTGGCGCCGGTGCGGGCCTTGGCGGGGTCGTATTCGTTGTCGTAGCTCACGAACTCGACCGGGTGGGCGCCGTCGGAAAGCTGGATGCCGCCGGCTTCGTTGATCCGCTCCGCCCAGATTTCACAGCCGTCGAGGCCGGGTTTGCCCCATGCCGCCACCGCGCCGGTCAACGGCGCGAGAAAGCCGATCTTGATCGGTTCCCCCTGAGCCAGCGCCGCGCCGGGCAAACCCGCGCTGACCGCCGTGGCCGCCGTGGATTTCAGGAACGTACGGCGGGTGAGGCCGGACGAGAAGATTTTTGAAAACATCTTGACACTCCCATGTTGGCACCGCTGCTTTTTCGCGGCTTATTGCGAAGCCGAAACCAACCGGGCAGAGGAAATCAGACGATCTCTGGACCACAACTGAACCAATTACCCAAAATGGTTCGATTTCGGATCAACCATAGCAGGCCAATATCGATTCCGGCAAAGGATTCTTTCGATTTCGTCGGGGCGGGGTCTGGTGCAGCCCGTCACAAAGCCGCCCGCCAAGCGGGCCTTGGCGGGCGGCAGAGCTGATTTTTTGTGCAATCGCAAGGCGCTGGCAGGCGGGCCCGGCGCGTGGAAACCGGCCCGGAGCCTAGCCCGACATGCCCGGAGATTCCTCCGACGCCTCGGCATACACGGCAATCAGGCAGCCGGTTTCGGTATGCGAGGTATGCTCGGTTCCCGCCTCGAGCCAGACCACGTCGCCGGTGCGGTAGACCGTGCCGTCATTGTCGATCAGCTCGCCCTCGACGATCAGGAATTCCTCGGCCCCGCCATGGCGGTGCGGGGTCGACCGCGCGCCCGGTTCCATGCGGTAGATGTAGAAGCCGGTGTCGCGCTCGGTATGCGGGTTGAGCTTGATGTAGGAGGTGCCCGCCTCCGGCCCGCCGGTGGTGGTGTAGGGAGTATAGGCCGCGTCGTCGCGGATATTCGCGGTTTTCCGTTCGCTGGGCTGGATCGGTTTCATCGGCGTTCCTTTCCGGGGATGAAGGGGGTATCCGTGTCTGAGTGTAGCCAGAGTTTGAGTGAGCGCTCAATATAATTTTTCACGCGGGAACCACCGCCGGACCATGACAGGCCCCTCCGGTTCCCCTAAGCTTCCAGTGTCCGGACCAATCAACGGAAAGCGGCCCGCCGATGATACGCGCAATCGACCTGACCGACGCCGAAACCCACGCGCTGGCCGCGCCGCCCCGGCGGATGGAGATGAGCGGCCCCGATGTGGCGGCGCCGACGGAGTGGGAAAACCTCGTGGTCGACCGCCCCTCGCCCCATGTGCGCGCGGGCACGTGGAAATGCGAGCCCTACACGGACGAGATCGTGGATTACGCATTCGACGAGTTCATGTACCTGATCGAGGGGCATATCGAGCTGATCTATCCCGACGGCACGCGCGACCGCTTCGGGCCGGGGCAGGCGTTCCTGCTGCCCAAGGGGTTCACCGGCACGTGGCACCAGCCGGGGACGGTGATCAAGTATTTCGTCATGATCGGGCGGCAAGACAGATGAGCGACTACGATTACATCATCGTGGGCGCCGGTTCCGCCGGGTGCGTTCTGGCCAACCGGCTGGGCGAAGACCCGGCGCTGCGCATCCTCGTGCTGGAGGCCGGGGGCGATGACCGGACGCTGATCGTGCGGATGCCCGCAGCTTTGTCGATGCCCATGAACACCAAGCGCTTCAACTGGGGCTTTCGCACCGAGCCCGAGCCGCATCTGGACGGGCGGCGGATGAACCTGCCGCGGGGCAAGGGGCTTGGCGGATCCTCCTCGATCAACGGGATGTGCTGGGTGCGCGGCAATCCGATGGATTACGAGCTGTGGGCGGCGCGGGGGGCAACCGGCTGGGGCTGGCAGAGCGTGCTGCCGTATTTTCAAAGGCTGGAGAATGCCACCGATCCGGGCGACCTGCGCGGGCGCGGCGGGCCGATCAACGTGACGCGGGGGGCGGAGGCGAACCCGCTCTACGAGGCGTTCATCGAGGCCGGGGTGCAGGCGGGATACCCGCGCAGCGCCAACATGAACGACCGCCAGCACGAAGGGTTCGGCCCGATGGAGATGAACGTGGGCGGCGGTATGCGCTGTTCGGCGGCAAGGGCCTATCTGCGCCCGGCGATGAAGCGCGGCAACGTCAGGGTAAAGACCTATGCGCAGGCGACCCGTGTGCTCTTCGACGGCGGGCGGGCGACCGGGGTGGAATACCGCCATAACGGGGAGGTGCGGACGGCCACGGCAGGACGGGAGGTGATCCTGTCCTCGGGCTCGATCATGTCGCCGGTCTTGCTGAAACGCTCCGGCATCGGGCCGGGGGAGGAGTTGCAGGCGGCGGGCGTGGAGGTCAGGCACGCGCTGCCGGGCGTGGGCGAGAACCTGATGGATCATCTCGAGGTTTATGTGCAGCAGGCCTGCAAGCAGCCGATCACGCTCTATTCTGCGCAAGGAATGCTGGCCAAGGCGCGGATCGGGCTGCAATGGCTGCTGACGCGGCGGGGGCTGGGGGCGTCGAACCATTTCGAGGCGGGCGCGCATATCCGCAGCCGGGCGGGCGTGAGCTATCCCGATCTGCAGATGCATTTCCTGCCGATCGCGATTTCCTATGACGGCACGACGCTGGCCGAGGGGCACGGGTTTCAGGTGCATGTGGGGCCGAAACGGTCGAAGAGCCGGGGGTGGGTGCGGCTTGATCCCGAGAGGCCGGAGGGCCCGCCCAAGGTGCGGTTCAACTACATGAGCCACCCCGACGACTGGCAGGAGATGCGCGCGGGGATCAGGCTCACGCGCGAGGTGTTTGCGCAGGCGGCGTTCGATGAGTATCGCGGCGAGGAACTGGCGCCGGGGCCGGAGGCACAGTCGGACGCCGCGCTGGATGCGTTCATCAAGGCCAAGGTGGAGAGCGCCTATCACCCCTGCGGGACCTGCCGGATGGGCACGGATGCGCAGGCGGTGGTCGATCCGGAGTGCCGGGTGCGCGGGGTTGAGGGGCTGCGCGTGGTGGACAGCTCGATCATGCCGCAGGCGACGGCGGGCGATCTCAACGCGCCGACGCTGATGCTGGCCGAACGGGCGGCGGACCTGATCCGGGGGCGGGCGCCGCTGGTTGTCGAGGATGCGCCGATCGTGGTGGATGCGCGCTGGCGGGAGTGTCAGCGGTCGGCGGAGGTGTCGCAGGTGCTGGCGGGGGCGGATGAGGCGTATTTCGACCTGGGTTAGCGGGCCTTTTCGAGGGCGGCGTCGATGAGGCCGGCGATTTCCGCTTCGGTGGCTTGCCTTGGGTTGGTGGTGGCGGCGACGTCCTGAATGGACTTGGCGGCGATGCGGGGGGCGCAATCCTCGGCCACGCCGATTTCCGTGAGCGACCGGGGGATGTTCAGCCCGTCGAGGATGCTCTCGACATGGGCGGCGAAGGCCTCGGGCGAGAGCGCCCCCTGCCCCATCGCCTCGGCCATGCGGATGGGTTTGTCGCCCAGCACGGGGAGGTTGAAGCGCAGGACGACCGGCAGGACGACGGCGTTGGTCAGGCCATGCTGGGTGTCGTATTCCGCGCCTACCATGTGCGAGATGGCATGGACCAGCCCCAGCCCCTTGAGGAAGGCGATCCCGGCAAGGCAGGAGCCCGCCAGCATCCCGCCGCGGGCGGCGAGGTTGTCGGGTTCGGCCACGGCGACGGGGAGCCATTTGCCGATGAGGGTGAGCGCCTGAAGGGCCAGCCCGTCGCAGAGCGGGTTGAAGCCGGGCACCGAATAGGCCTCGATCGCGTGGGTCAGCGCATCGGCGCCGGTCCACGCGGTGAGGGTTTGCGGCAAGCCGGTGGTAAGCTCGGGGTCGAGGAGCGCAAGCGCAGGCTTGAGGTCGGGGTGCCAGACGCAGAGCTTCATGCCGCGAGCGACATGGGTGACCATCCCGGTGCTTTCCGTCTCGGCCCCGGTGCCGGCGGTGGTGGGGATGGTGATGAGCGTCGGGAAAGGCGGCTGGCGGCTCATGTCGGGCGGGGTCTTGTCGAAATCGAAATCCCACAGGTCGATATCGTTGGCCGCCGTCAGGCAGACGGATTTGCCACCATCCATGGCGCTGCCCCCGCCGATGGCGATCACCGCGTCATGCGCGCCCTCGCGATACATCGCCCGGCCCGCGCCGATCTCGTCGTCGCGGGGGTTGGGGGAGATGCCGGAGAAGACCGCTGAGGCGAGGCCCGTGTCGGCAAGCACCTGTTGCAACTGGCCGATAAAGGGGAGGTCGCGGCTGCCCCGGTCGGTGACGATCAGCGGGTTTTTCAGCCCCATCGCGGCACAGCGCGCCCCCATTTCCGACAGGCGCCCCGGGCCATAGGCGATGGGCACCGGAAAGGTCCAGTCCTGCGGGGCGAGCAGGTCGTCTTCGAGGGGCATGGCGGTCATGTAGCGGTATCCTTTGGTCCGGGTCAGGCAGCGTCGGGCGGGCGGCGGTCGGCCCACGGCGCGGCCTCTTCCAATTGCCGGGCGAGGCGAAGCATCAGGGCGTCGGCCCCCACATGCCCCACCATCTGCACCGCCAGCGGCAGGCCGCTGTCGCGCTGGTAAAGCGGCACCGACATGGCGGGCTGGCCGGTGACGTTGAAAATCTCCGTATAGGGCGCGAAGCGGAAGGAGCGTTCGGCCCATGCGTCGATATCGTCGTTCACGAGGTCGGTGAGCAGGCCGGTTTCCAGCGGCGGCTCGGTCAGTACGGGCAGGAGGAGCACATCGAGCCCCTCCATGGCCCCGGCGATCTTGCGGCGGATGGCGGTCATCCGCATCCGCGCCTGCACCATGTCGACCGAGGAGAGCCGCCGCGCCTGATCGACCGACCATTGCACCAGCGGGCCAAGGTCGCCCTTTCCCGGCGGTTTGCCGAGCGCGGCGGCGCGGGCCTCGACAACGGCAGCGATCTCGCTGGCCCAGAAGGGCAGCGCGCAGTCGTAAGGGTCGACATCCTCGGGCCAGTGGAACTCTTCCGTCCGGTGGCCGAGATCTTCCAGCAGTTTGCGGGCATTGGCCACGGCGTCGTGCGTCGGCTGGTCCGGTTCGTGCCCGGCGGGCGAGGTCAGGACCACACCCACGCGCAGCCCCTTGGGCGCCTCCGACAAAGAGGCCAGCAGATCGTCGGGCAAGCCCCGCCACGGCACCGGCTGCCCCTCTTCCGGCGCGGCGGTGGCGGCAAGCATCCCGGCGGAATCGCGCACCGTGCGGGACACCACGTGATCCACGTTGATCCCGCCCACCAAAGGCCCGAGGCCAGAGCCGCTGGCGATCGTTCCGCCCGAGGGCTTGAACCCGAACAGGCCGCAACAGGCCGCAGGCACGCGGATCGAGCCGCCGGAGTCGCTGGCATGGGCCATCGGCACCATGCCGGAGGCCACGGCGGCGGCGGCCCCGCCGCTCGACCCGCCGGGGGTGCGCATGCGGTCCCACGGGTTGGCGGTGGGTCCGAACAGTTCCGGCTCGCAGCCGTAATCGGTGGCGAATTCCGGCGTATTGGTGCGCCCCGGAATGACCAGCCCGGCGGCCCGCCAGCGGCGGACAAGGGCGCTGTCCTCGGTGGCCTCTGGCACATTGGCGAAGAAGCGGCAGGCATGGGTGGTCTGGAACCCCGTCACATCGACGTTGATATCCTTGGCGAGGAAGGGGACACCGGCGAAGGGGGCTTCGCGGTCCACGCTCTCCGCCGCCTCCCGCGCGGCCGCCTCGTTCATGGCCACCACGGCGTTCAGCCCGTTCAGCCGGTCGATCTCGGCCAGCGCCACGTGGAGCAGTTCCGGCGCGCTGACCTCGCCCCTGCGCACCAGCGCGGCGAGCCCGGTCGCATCCTGACCGCGATATTCGTTGCTACTGAGCATCCGTCACCTTCTCATTCCGAGGACAGCCCCCGCTCCTGCTGGCGCTTCCGGCTCCACGCCTGTGTCATCCGGTCGGCGATCATGGCGATGATCGCCATGCCCAGCCCGGCCACGATGCCGACACCGAAATCGCCGTTGCCCAGCCCGATATAGACCCGCTGGCCCAGCCCGTTCGTGCCCACCAACGCGGCGATGACCAGCATGGCGATGCCGAACATGATCGTCTGGTTCAGGCCCAGCATCATCACCGGCAGCGCCAGCGGCAGCTTGACCCGCCACAGCAGTTGCCGCCGCGTGCAGCCGATGGCCGTCGCCGCCTCGATCACATGGGCGGGGATGTTGCGCAGCCCGTGCTCGGCATAGCGGATGGCGGGCACGATGGCATAGGCCATGATCGCCAGCAGCGCCGTGAACTCGCCGATCTTGAAGATCATCAGGAAGGGGATCAGCAGCACGAAAAGCGGCATGGTTTGCAGCGTGTCGTTGACCGGGCGGAGGATGGCGGAAAGGCCGTCGAATTCCGAGGCGAGGATGCCCAGCGTCGCGCCGATTGCGAAGGACAGCAGCACCGCCAGCCCGCAGAGGTAGATCGACAGAAGCGCCTGTGGCCAGACACCCGAGATGATGATGAACCCCAGCCCGAGAAAGGTGCCCAGCGCCAGCTTCGGCCCCGAAAGCTGCCAGCTCAGCAGGGAGGCCATCGCCAGCAGGGTGGGCCATGGCAGGCGGGTGAGGCCGAAGAACAGCAGCGTCGCGCAGAAGGCCACGAAAAGCGCCGCCATGATGCCGCGCCGCCAGAGCGTGACGAGGATCAGCGCCACGGCAGCGGCGGCATAGAGAAGCTTGAGCGTGGTGGTGAAAGTGAAGCCCCATGTGAAGGGCGAGATGGTTTCCTGCAGCCCGATCTTGACCGGCAGCATGACGAAGAAGAAGGCGGCGGTCTTGATCATCGAGATGAGGTCGGCGAACTCGACCACGATATAGGTCACCGCGTCGTTGAGGTAGCTGGCCGGGAAGATTTCCCATGCGCGGGGGTATTCCTTCAGGAAGGGCAGAAGCTGCGCCAGAAGGGCCATGCCCACGCCAAGCCCGGCGGCAATCAGCCACATGCGGTGGCGCGAGGCGAAGCTTTGGTCGAGCACCGGCTCCTTCGGCTCGGCCGTGGCGGCGGCGGCGGTGATGCGGTCCATCACCATGGCCATCAGCGCGATGACGATCCCCGCCAGAAGGCTTTCGCCAAATTGCGCCTTGCGCATGGTCGACAGCACCTCCCATCCGATATCGGCGGTGCCGCCGATGATCGAGGCGATGATCACCATGGAGAAGGCGGCCATCGTGGTCTGGTTCACGCCCAGCAGGATCTGGCGCATGGCGCTTGGCACACGGACGCGCCAGAAAAGCTGGGGCGCGGTGGCGCCCGACATCAGCCCCGCCTCGATTACCTCTTGGGGCACGCGGCGCAGGCCGAGCATGGTGTTCCGCACCGTGGGCGGGAAGGCGTAGAGCACGCTGGCGATAAGGCCCACCACCGGGCCGAAGCCGAAGAGCAGCAGGATCGGCAGGAGATAGGCGAAGGCGGGCATCGTTTGCAGAAGGTCCATCGTCGGCTTGATGGCCCGTTCGGCGCGGTCGGAATAGAAGGCCAGCGTGCCCAGCGCAAAGCCCACCAGCACCGCCAGCGGTACCGAGATGGCGACAAGCGCGAGCGAGTTCATCGACTCGTGCCAGTAGCCGATGACGACCATGTAAAGCACAGACAGGAAAGAGAAAATCGCCAGTTGCCAGCCCGAGACGGCGAAGGCGGCGAAGGTCACCAGCGTCAGCGTGACCGACCATGGCAGCCAGTTGAGGAAGTCGCGCACCGCCGTCATCGGCACGTCGAGCGCGGCGGATATGGCGCGGAAGAGCGGGCCGAACACGTCGACGCACCAATCCATGAAATTGTTGAGCAAGGGCGTGACCGGGACGATCCAGCTTTCGGGGTAGATCACCAGCCACTCCGCCGCGCCCTGCAAGGCAAGAAACGCCAGCGTCAGCACGATCAGCGCGCCCCATGCGAGGGCGAAGGGGCCGAACCTGTTCACGCCGGAACCTCCGCCCCGCGATGGGTGTCCTGATGCGCCAGCGCCGAGATCACGCTGCCGGCGGTGACCACGCCCATCACCGCGCCGTCGCGCAGGATGCGGATACCGTCCTTGTGCGAGGCAAGCAGCGGCAGAAGCTGCTCGACGCTGCACTCGCTGTCCTGCTCGGGCATGGTGTCGGAGGGCGTGGCCTCGCGGTCGATGACGTTGCGGGCCTTGAGCACGCGGACCATCGGCACTTCCTCGGTGAACTCGGTGACGTAATCATCGGCCGGGTTCACGATCAGCTCGGCCGGGGTGCCCATCTGCACCACCATGCCATCGCGCATGATCATCATCCGGTCGGCGATGCGCAGCGCTTCGAGGAAATCGTGAGTGATGAAGACGATGGATTTGCGCAGCGAGCGCTGGATGCGCAGGAATTCGTCCTGCATCTGGCGGCGGATGAGCGGGTCGAGGGCTGAGAAGGGCTCGTCAAGAAACCAGATTTCCGGCTCGATGGCGAGGCTGCGGGCGATGCCCACGCGCTGTTGCTGGCCGCCGGAAAGCTGCCTCGGGTAAGCGGTCTCGCGCCCCTCCAGCCCCACAAGCTCGATCACCCGGCGGGCCTTTTCGATCTGTTCGTTCTTGGGCAAACCTTGCAGGGACAGGGGAAAGGCGATGTTGTCGAAGACGCTCAGATGCGGCATCAGGCCGAAATTCTGGAACACCATCCCCATCTTGTGGCGGCGGATGTCGATCAGCTCCTTGTCGGATTTCTGCAGCAGGTCCTCGCCATCCAGCAGCACCTCGCCATGGGAGGCCTCGATCAACCGCGAGAGACACCGCACCACGGTGGACTTGCCCGAGCCGGACAGGCCCATGATGACGAAGATCTCGCCAACATGGACATCGAAATTCACGTCCGCCGCGGCCGGGATGGCGCCGTCATCGCGCATCCGCTCCGACAACTCCTTCACGCCGGTCTTGCCGACCTCGGACTTGAAATAGGGGGCGGAGGAAGAGCGGTAGACCTTCCACAGGTTCCTGCAGGACAGTTTCACGTCACCTTGTTCGCCCATCGCCCGTTCTCTCCCCGTGCGGCTTTATCCAATCCGCTTATCATGCACATGGCCCGGCCCAAGGGCCGGGCCATGCTGTCGGGCCCCGCCGGTGGCAGGGCCGGTTGTCGCAAACCTGCTCAGCTCTTGGCCGCTTCCGCCGCCTCGACCCAAGCCGACCATGTCTCTTCGTTGGCCTCGACCCATTCGGCGACCACCTCTTCGAGGTCGCGGCCCTTCTGGTCGATCTCGTTCATCAGGCTGTTCTGGGTGTCGTTGTCGATGGAGAACGCCTCGTAGAGCGCCGCCGCGCCCGGATACTCGCTGGCGAAATCCTTGCTCGCGATCTTGCTGATACTGGCCTGTTCGAACCCGCAGGCATTGCCCTTGCTCTGACCGGATTCCTCCTGGCATTCGCCGTCGGCGGCATCCCATTCGACCCAGTTGAACTCGTTCTCGGCGAACAGCCAGTGCGGCTGCCAGAACATCATCAGCATCGGCTTCTCGGCCGCCACGGCCGACTTGATCTCGGCGATCATCGCGCCCTCGCTGCCGCCGGCCACCGGCTCGAACGGGATCTCGATCTGGGCGACCACGTCCTTGGACCGCGTGCCCCAGTCAGCCGGGTAGGTGATCAGCCGCCCCTTGGGGAAGGTGTCGGGCGAGGCGAAGGCCTGTGCACAGTCGTAAAGCGCCTCGTAGCTGGGCAGGCCCGGGCATTGCTCTTCCATGTAGGGCGGATAGATCCAACCCTCCTGCGGGGTCAGCCCGAGGTCGCCCACCACGACGATATCGCCCGACTCGACGGCCTTGGGATAGATGTCGCCCACGTTGTTCGTCCACGTCTCGGGCTGCAGGTGCAGATCGCCCTGCGAGATGGCCGCGAATTGCGGCACGGCGCCCGCGGTGACGTATTCGACCGAGTAGCCCGCCTTCTCGAACAGCGAGCCGAGGATATGAGCCGAGATGTGCTGGCCCGTCCATTCGTTGATCGGAATCCGGATCGGGTCACTGGAATCGGCGACCGCGCTGCCGGCCCCGGCCAGCGCCATGCCGGCGGCTAGGATCAGTGGCTTCATCTTCATGTCTTTGTCTCCCTACTGGTCTGAAGCAGTTTTTTGTTATTCTGGGTTGCCATCATTGGCTTATGGAACCACACATCCCGCAAGTATTCACCCTAAAAATCGTGGATTTTCAGGGGGGCGGGCGGGCCTTACGAGAAAGCGCCCGCGGATTGGGCCAACTGCCCGCATCGTCTTGCAATATACGCACGGGCCGGGCCGGATTCCGACGCCCGCGCCGCCCGTCTTGCAGCTTAAAGTGTTGCATGGCAGAGATTTTCCCGCCTGCCGCGAAGGACGCCTTCGGCGTGCGGTGCAGGCGGCCCCCCATGATTCGCCCCGCCCCGCCCTGCCTAAGTGGTGGCGGAGCCCCCGACCCCGCGCTAGGCTTCCTCCGACGACCCGTCCGGTGGAAAGGATCACGGCCATGGCGCTTGAAGTTGCGAAAGACTGGTACGCGGTCGAAACGCTGGGCGAGGGCGTCTCGCGCATTCACGAAATCCATGTGGCAGACTGGCTGCGCTGCAATATCTGGCGCGTGCGGGGCCGCGACCGCGACCTGATCATCGACACCGGCATGGGCCTGCGGCCATTGGTCGAGGAGGTCGCCCGGCTGGGCGAGCGCCCGATCACCGCGATCATGACCCACAGCCATTTCGACCATGCCGCCGGGCTGCACCAGTTCCACGACCGCTGCGGCCACCCGGTCGAGGCCGGTATCATCGCCCACCCCGATGCCGCCAACACGGTGGCCGATACCGGATACGTGCGGGCCGAGACCTTTACCGCCCTGCCCTATGCGGGGTTTTCGCATGATCAGTTCGAGGTGAAACCCGCCCCCCTGACCCGCCTGCTGGACGAGGGCGACGTGGTCGACCTTGGCGACAGGGTGTTCCGGGTCTTCCACCTGCCCGGCCATTCGCCGGGGTCCATCGCGCTGTACGAGGAGGCGACCGGCCTCCTGTTCAGCGGCGACGTGGTCTATGACGGGGCGTTGATCGATGACCTGTATCATTCGCAGGCCGAGGTTCTGAAGGCATCTCATGCGCGCCTGCGGGAATTGCCGGTCACGACCGTGCATGCCGGGCATTTCGCCTCCTTCGGGCGGAAGAAGATGATCGAGATCATCGACGAATACCTCGCCGGCGGGCGGCGCGTGGGCGACCCGGATGCGTGGATTGCGGGCGAAATGGACAAGGAGGCAGGTGATGGCTGAGGCGGGGCAAAGGGTGGCGGTGGTCACCGGCGGGCTGGCCGGGATCGGGCTGTCGATCGCGCGAAAGCTGGCGGCGGACGGGTTGAAGGTCGCCATCGGCGCGCGGCGGGGCGACGACCCGGCGATGCAGCAGATGGCGGCGAAGGAGGTGGGCGAAGGCACCTTCGTGGCCAAGCTCGACGTCTGCGACGAGGGTTCGGTCGAGGGGTTCTGCCAAGCGGTGGAAGAGGCGCTCGGCCCCATCGACATCCTCGTCAACGCTGCAGGTATCACCATTCACCACACCGTCACCGGCCACGGCCTGAAGGATTGGGCGCAGGTGATCGACACCAACCTCACCGGCCCGTTCCTGACCACCCGCGCCACCCTGCCGGGGATGATCGAGCGGGGCTGGGGCCGGATCGTCAACATCGCCTCGACCGCCGCAAAATCCGCCGTGGCCGATCACCCGGCCTATTGCGCCTCGAAAGCCGGTTTGCTGGGGCTCACCCGCGCCGTGGCGCTGGAAGGCGCGCCGCACGGGGTGAGCTGTGTTTCGGTCAGCCCGACATGGGTGGAAACCGAGATGCTGCGCAACAGCGCCGAGATCATGGCACAGCAGGCCGGGCACAGCGTCGAGGACGAGATCGCCGAACTGGCCAAGGCCAACCCCCAGAACCGGCTGGTCCAGCCCGAGGAGATCGCCGCGCTGGTGGCGTTCCTGTGCTCCGACGCCGCGCCGGCGCTCACGATGGAGGATATCTCGGTCAATGCCGGGGCGCATTGGTGAGACGGGCGTCAGACCGTCATATGCCGTGACAGGTGGGCGCCGCAGCGGGTGAGGGAAAGCGCCGCCTCGGGCAGTTCGTCGTAGAATTCGAAGACATGCCAGAGCCCGTCATGCAGGTCGAGATCGACGGCAATGCCCGCCTCGCGCATCCGGCGGGTGACCTCGATGCTGGGGCTCATCAGCAGGTCGCGCGTGCCGGTGGTGACGAGGGTCGGCGGGAAATCCGGCGTGAAGGTGCCGAACAGGGGCGAGATGCCGGGCGTGTCGCGGGGCGTGTCGGGGGCGTACATTTCCGCCGCCGCCTCGACGAAGGCGAAGTCGAGCGTGGGGTCGCGGCCGTCATTCGCCTGCGGGCTGTCGCCGCCATGGGTCAGGTCACACCATGGCGACAGGAGCACGGCGGCCAGAGGCATGAACAGCCCCTCGGCACTTGCCCGCTGCATCAGGGCCAGCGCCATGTTGCCGCCTGCGGATTCGCCCGCGATGGCGAAGGCCCCGGCCTCCCGGCACAACACGTCATAGACCGCCGCGCCGTCCTCAATTGCCGCCGGATAGGGATGCTCGGGCGCAAGCCGGTAATCCACCGCCACCACCCGCGCCCCGGAATGGCGGCACAGCCCGGCGCTGACGATCAGGTCTTCGCGCGCGCTGCCGGTGACGAAACCGCCGCCATAGCAGTAAAGCACGGTGCCGATCGGCTCTCCCGCGGGCCGGATGTCGAGGCAGGGCACGCCGCCGATCTTTACCTCCGCGACGGTCACGCCATGCGCCTTCACCGCCCGTTCGGCCCGGGGCAGGAACGCGTCCTTCGCCATCTTGCGGTAGGTCTCGACCGTCTCGGGCGAGAGCGGCGCCAGCGGCTGCGGCGTGGGCTGATCGAGAAAGGCCCGCGCGGCCGGGCTCATGTAATCGCCGCTCATGCCGCCCGCTCCACCCGCGCGCGGCGGTCGCGCCATGTCATCACCGCCGGTTCGATCAGCCCCGCCGACAGGATCAGCGGCAGGCCGATCACCTCGCGGATGCCGAACCGCTCGCCCGACCAGATCGCCGCCGTCACCGCCGCCACGGCAATCTCGGTCATGAACAAAAGTCCCACAACGCCGGGGTTCAGCCGCGTCGGCGCATAGACCGTCGCGAAGCCTGCGGGCAGGATCAGCACCAGCGCCACCGGCAGGAACCAGAGCGCCGCCGCCTTCAGCGCCGCGCTGTCGGGCACCTGTGCAAGACCGGCCGAGGTAGACCAGAGCGTCACCACCACCGTCAGGATCGCGGCGACGAGGAAAAAGCTCACGGCATGCGTGGCGGTGCGCACGCGGGTTTCGTTCAGGATCAGCATGCACCCCACCGCCCAGAACATCCCCGAGGCCAGCCCGAGCCAGTCGCCAAGGTTGCGCGGCAGGGGCAGGCCGGTATCGTCGGCAAAGATCACCACCATGCCGACCACCCCCAGCCCGATCGCCAGCCAGCGCGACCGCGTGATCCGGTCGCCGAGGATCGCCCAGCCCAGCGCGAAGCCCCAGATCGGCATCAGGTAAAAGAGCAGCACCGCGCGTACCACGTCGGTATATAAAAGCGAGGCCGCGTACATCGCATAGGCCGCCCCGGCCAGCACCCCGCCGATCAGCGCGCGGCCGCCCCGCAGGTAATCGCGCCGCAGGTGCCACGCCACGGGCAGGCACATCACCGCCGGGATCGCCATGAACAGCGCCAGCGCCCATGGCGCACCGAGCCCCGCCTGTTCCAGCATCCGTAATGGCAGCCAGAAGATGCCGAAGCAGAGCCCCGCATAGAGCCCCGCGAAAACGGCCAGACGGTCGGGGTGCATCACTCGCATATCGGTCCTTCCCTCATCCGGGGCGGTCGGGGATGTCTACCCTCTTGCCGCGTGGGATTTCGGCCTGCCGGTCATAGAACGGCATCTCGACCAGTTCGGCGGGATGATAGCCACCGTCTCGGGCTTCCGCCAGCACCTGCGTGCCCGGCCCCGGCCCGGTCTTGTCGAGCAGGGCCACGCCGATCCCGCAGCCGAGATAGGGCGAGCGTGCGCCACAGGTGACACGGCCCGCCGACGCATCGGCGCCCGGTTGCGTGGTGACCAGATTCCGTGTCGCCCCGTCGCTCGAGCCCATCAGGCGTCCGGGTCGAGCCGCGCGCCCAGCGCGTCGGCCACCAGCTTCTGGAAATGGTGCACGGCATGCTCGCTAAGCTCCGTCTTGCCCTCATCGACCACGAAGCGGCCCTGATTGTATCCGGAGGATTTCAGCCCCTTCTGAACGCTCTCGCACAGGCCGATATCCTCGGGCTGCAGCACGTCGATCTGATAGTTGATCGCATCGCGAAGCTGTTGGGTGACATTGCCATCCTTCACGAACCAGTCCTGATACTCGACGCAACGATCGGGGCCGGTCGGGTTCATCTGGAGGACCGACAGGTTCGCCTCCCCCGGATAGGCCCAGATGGTGAAGTTGGGCCAGACATACCAGCCGGCATAGCCGAAATCGACATCGCCCGGCGTGAAGCTGAAGGCGCGGGAATTGACCGAGCGGGGCTTGCCCGCGCATTGGCTGGAATAAAGCCCGCAGGTCACGGTGCGATAGCTGTCCATATCCACCAGATCGACGAAATCCTTATGCGCCGGGTGGCAGTGATAGCATTCGAGGAAATTGTCGATCATCACCTTCCAGTTGGCCTGCACGTCATAGCTGTCACGCTGGGCGAATTGCAGGTCATCGACCGTGGGCACGAAATGGCGGATTTCCTTTTCCAGATCGCCCATCTGCTCGGCAAAGGGCGCCGCGTCGGGGTCGAGATTGACCAGAACGAGGCCGCAGAACACCTCCACCTGCACGGGGCGAAGCGCGAAATCCTCGCGATTGAAGCCCTTCACCTCCTCGGTGTTGCGCGCCGATTTGAGCGTGCCGTCAAAGTCGAACGCCCATGCGTGATACGGGCAGGTGATGATGTTCTTCTTGCCCGTGCCGGACAGCAATTCATGCCCCCGGTGCGGGCAGACATTGTAGAAGGCGCGCAGCTCGCCCGTGCGGGTGCGGGCGACGAAGATGTTCTGCTCGTGAATGCGGGTCGTCAGGAACTGGCCCGGCTCGGCCACTTGGCTGACATGGCCGGCATAGTTCCATGTGCGGTAGAAAATCGCTTCCTTCTCATGCGCCCAGATCTCGGGATCATGGTAGAAGCGCGCGGGCAGCGTGTAGGAATTCGCCGGATCGGCGCGGAAGGGGGCATCGCCCGGCATCAGGTTCAGAAGGGGTAGGTTCATCGGTGGCTCCTGCTTCCTTGTCTGCTCGCATTAGACAGAATAAGCATGGATGCTGACAAACGCTGATTTCTACCGCTTTTGGGATAGTCTTGCTAATGCTGCGCCGCAACCTTCCCCCGCTCGACCTTCTGCTGCCCTTCGAGGCGTCGGCGCGGCTGGGCAGCTTCACCCGCGCGGCCGAGGAACTCTCGGTCACGCAATCGGCGGTCAGCCAGCGGGTGCGCAAGCTGGAAGAGCTGTTGGAAATCAGCCTGTTCGAGCGGCGGCACCGGGCGATCGAGCTGACGCCGGAGGGGCGGGAATTGCTCAACGGGGTCAAGGTGGCGCTGCAACACCTGACCTCGGCCACCCACAGCCTGCGCCAGCGCGAGGCGCGGCGGTTCCTGCGGCTGGCCTGCGACACCTCCATCGGGCAGCACTGGCTGGTGCCACGGATTGAGACGTTTCTCAACCCCGATTCGCCTGTCGCCATCGACCTGACGGTCAGCGACAGCGAGGCGGAGGTGCTGGGCGCCGATGTGGCGGTGCTGCATGGCGACGGGCAATGGCCGGGCTTCGTGGCGCGGCGTCTGTTCGGCGACATGGTGTTTCCGGTCTGCGCGCCGGGCTATCTTGAAAGGCACCCGATCGCCACGCCGGACGACCTGTTGTCGGCCGAGCTGATCGACCTCGATTACATCCACTGGAACTGGATGAACTGGAGCATCTGGCTGACCGAGACGGGGGTCGACCCGGCGTCGGCGCGCATCCTGATGCGGACGAATTCCTATACCGCGCTGCTGGATGCGGCGAAGGCGGGGATGGGGGTGGCGCTGGGCTGGGGCAACCTTGTGGACGGGGCGCTCGAGCGGGGCGAGCTGGTGCGGCCGGTGGCCGAGACGGTAGACACCGCCAACGGTTATTACGTGCTGCTCCGGCAAGGGGCCGGGGAGGATGCGCATCGGCTGGCCCAGCACCTCTATCGCGACACGGGCATGGCGCGGCCGGAATGACACAGGTGGCGGTTGATCGGGACGAATCGGCTTGAAAATTAGTTTGAGCGCTCATTATAATTTTTCCATGAAACACGCTGTACAAGATCACTCCCCCCCGAAGGACTGGGACCGCTCCGGCCTTCCCGGCTGGGCCTATTTCTCGGACGAACTGCTGGAACTGGAAAAGGAAGAGCTTTTCCGCAAGCACTGGCAGCTGGCCTGCCACGTCTCCGACGTGCCCGAGCCCGGCAATTACATGACATTTGATGTGGGCGAGGAACGCGCCCTCATCATCCGAGGCCGCGACAACGTGGTGCGCGCCTTCCACAACCTCTGCCGCCATCGTGGCAGCCGGGTGGTGGCCGACGAGCAGGGCATGTGCAAGTCCGCCCTGATCTGCCCCTATCACGGCTGGGCCTACAACCTCGACGGCACCCTGCGCGGCGCGGCGCAGCCGAAAAGCTTCCCGCCGCTCGACCCGGTGGAATTCGGGCTCAAACCGCTCGACATGGAAATCTGGCAGGGCTTCATCTTCGTCCGCTTCAAGGAGAGCGATCAGCCTTCGGTGGCCGAGGTGATGGGCCGGTTCGATGCCGAGCTCGCGCCTTACGAGCTGGCCGACATGGTGCCGGCGGATGCGCTGGTCTGGGCGGATGAAACCGCCGTCAACTGGAAGGCCATTCGCGACGTGGACAACGAAGGCTATCACGTCGCCATGGCCCACCCGGCCCTGCAGGACCTTTACGGCAAGGATTATGTCGACGAGCCCTTCGAGGGCGGCGCCGCGCGCTCCTATGCGCCGTTCAACAACGGGCCGGGCTCGCTCTGGTCGGTGAAGGCCTACAAGTCCACCCTGCCCGACGCCCATTGGCTGCCCGAAAGCCATCGCACCGCGTGGCTCTACTATGCCATGTTCCCCAACACGGTGATCGGCGTCTACCCGGACTCGATGATCTTCTACCAGGAATTTCCCGACGGCACCGGCAAGAGCCGCCTGCGCGGGGCGTCCTACAAGTACCGCGAGGAAAGCCGCGAGATGCGGCTGGCGCGGTATCTCTCGGGGCGGATCGACCGGATCACCGCCGAGGAAGACCAGATGCTGACCATCTGGTCCTGCGAGGCGGCGCTGTCATCGGCGTTCGACGGGATCATCCTGTCGGACTTGGAGTATGGCGTGAAGAGCTACCACGACCAGCTGCGTGCGCTTTTTCCGGTGCTGACGCTCGACGAGCCGCCCGCGCCGGGTACGCTGGCCGAGGTGAATGCGGAAATGTTGGCCGAGCGGGGGTGAATTCGGCCAAGGCTCGGAGGTAGGGGGTGGTGGGTTTGCACCCACCCTACGATTTGCCACACGCCCGGAGTCAAGGCCGAAGGCCGCCGGGCGAGCGCCGGCGGGGCTACGTTGTGTGCTTTGCCCGCCCCGGGCTTGACCCGGGGCCTCCGGCAGCACGAGGTCCCGGCTCAAGGCCGGGACGGGGCTTTCCACGAAAAGCAGGCGCGGCCGTCATCGCCGCGCCCCCCTTCACTCCGCCACTGGCGCCCGCCGGCTGGCCCGGCTGGCAGCATTCTCGGTCTTCGGCGCCTCGCCAAGCTGTTCGCGCACCCATTGCTGGAACAGGAATACCTCGTATTCCTCCTGCATCAGCACGCCGTTCGTGAAGGCGCTCGCCCGCATCCCGGCGTGGTTCAACTCACACGCCCCGCCATCCTGCTCCATCACCAGAATACCGAACCGGGTGATCTTGTCGGCATCGAAATCCGGCCGCGCCAGCGTCTCGGGGTGGAACAGCCACTCCGCCGTCAGCTCCATCGTTTCCGGCCCGGTCGGGGTGATCTTCACGATCCGCACGTAATCGGCGTGATGGGCGATAAAGACCGAGGGCGTCACGGTGACATAACGCTGCCCGGCCGCCACATCCTCGTCGCTCAGCCCCGGCAGGCGGCCCTGTGCCGCGCCATCCATCGACCATGTCTCGGCCCCGGTGCGCAGCCCGCCCGAGCGGTGCGGCGCCTCATCCTCGGCATGCTCGGCCCAGTCAGGATCATCCCGCCGCGCCATGATCGCCCGGCCATAGATCGGCACCAGCTCGCACAGTTCAGGGTGGATGTTGGGACAGTGCAGACACTCGTTGTAATTCTCCCAAAACGCTTTCCAGTTACAATTCAGCGTCTTGGAATAGACATGGCCCACCTTCAGCTCTTCCAGCGGCCAGTTGCCGACAAAGGCGGTCTCGGCCCCGTACAATTCTTCGAAAGACGGCGCATCGGGGTCGAGGTTGACGAAGACGAACCCGCCCCATTCGGTCACCCTGACGCGGTGCAGCGGATAGTCGTCGCGGTCGAACCCCTCGACCCGCCGCATCGGCCCGGTTGCCCGCAGCCGCCCGGTCAGGTCATAGACCCACTGGTGATAGGGGCAGGTGATCATCGCCTTCTTGAGCGTCCCCTCGGCCTGTGGACAGAGCAGCGAGCCGCGATGCCGGCAGGTGTTGAAGAAGCCCTGCAACACCCCCTCCTGATCCCGGACCAGCAGCACGGGTTGCCCCGCCACGTCGAAGCTGCGAAAGGCGCGCGGGCCGTCCAGCGTGTCGGCCCGGCAGAGGTAAACCCAGCTTCGCCCCCAGATCTCGCGCAATTCTCGGGCGTAATGCGCCGGGTCGAAATACCAGGACGCCGGAAGCGCCTCCTGCATCCGCGTGAGACCGTTGAAGCCCTCTTCCAGAACGGCGTTGTCCTCCATCGGGCGACCTCCTTTACAGGCTATGTGGGGTGAGTTTGCGCGGCCTCCGCGGCGCGGTCTAGAGCATGTCCGACTGCACCTGCTGCACCGCGGTTTCGAGGATGTCGAACATCTGGTCGACCTCGTCGCGGGTGATGATCAGCGGCGGGGAAAAGACGCACTGGTTGATCAGCGGGCGCACGATCAGGCCCATCTCCTCGCATTTGGCATCGACCCGCTCGCCGAACTCGAGGTCGATGGCCAGCCGCTTCGACTCGCTCATATCCGGCGCCGCGACACCCTCGACACAGCCAATGAGGCCGACGCCACGCGTGTCACCGATGATCTCATGCCGGCCCAGCGCGCCCAACCGCTCCTGGAAATGCGGCGTGATCTCGCGCACATGCTCCAGAATCCCCTCGCGCTCGAAAATCTCGATATTCTTCAACGCGGCGGCGGCACAGACCGGATGGCCGGAATAGGTATAGCCGTTCGAGAACATGATATGCTCCCGCTCCTCCGACGCGATATCGTTCCACAGCCGGTCCGACAGGATCATCGCCCCCATCGGCAAATAGCCCGAGGTCAGACCCTTGGCGCAGGTGATGATATCGGGGGTGATGCCGAACACCTCCTCGCTGGCGAACCAGTGGCCCAGCCGGCCAAAGCCGGTGACGACCTCGTCGGAGATATAGAGCACATCGTATTTCCGGCAGACCTCCAGCGTGCGCTTGTGATAGCCGGGCGGCGGCACGATCACCCCGCCCGAGGCCAGCACCGGCTCGGCGATGAAGGCGCCCACGTTCTCGGGCCCGGCATCGAGGATGGCCTGTTCCAGCTCGTCGACCTTGGCATCGCACCATTGCTCGACGCTCATGCCTTCGGGGCGGATATAGGGGTTCACGTTGCCGATCAGGCGCACCAGCCGTTCCTCGAAATCGAGGCGGGACTTGGTGCGCTCCTTGCCCGTCACCGAGGCGGCAAGATAGGTCGAGCCGTGATAGCCCTTCTCGCGCCCGATCACGATCTTCTTGTCGGGGCGGCCCTTCATGTTGTTGTAGAACTGAACAAAGCGGATCGCGCTGTCGACGGCGGAGGAGCCGCCGGTGGTGAAGAACACGCTGTTCAGATCGCCCGGCGTCATCTCGGCAATCCGCTTGGCCAGCAGGGCCGAGGGTTCCGCCGCGAAGGCCCATGGCGAGGTATAGGGCAGGCGCATGGTCTGTTCGGCGATGGCATCCGCCATCTCCTTGCGGCCATAGCCGATCTGGACACACCACATGCCGCCCGGCCCGTCGATGAACTTCTTGCCGTCGGGGTCGTACATGTAGATCCCCTCGGCCCGCGCGGCGATGGCGCGGTTGGCATCGCTGGTGCCGATGGTTTCCCACGGATGCACGAAATGGTCGTTGTCCCATTCCTGAACGGCTTCGGCGGGGATGGCGGCGTTGTGGCCGGGATCGGGGGTGATGGTCTGGTCGGTCATTGGGGTCCATTTCCGGCGGCCCTGTGCCGCCCTTTCTGCTTCCCCCGCATCCTACCCGAGTTATTTTGAGCGCTCAATCAAATTTTTTCGCCGATTTCCCCCGCGCCGGGTTGTCGCGGTGCCCTCTCCGCGCGATACTGTGCCCGAAAGGGAGACACGCCATGGCCGCTCAGGAAGGTGCGACGCGTCCGCGCAAGGAACGCAAGGAAAACGCCGAGAAGCGGCGCGGCCAGATCATCGACGCCACCTTTCGCTCGATCGTCAGGAACGGGCTGTCGGGCACCACGCTGGCCAGCGTCTCGAACGAGGCAGGGCTGTCGCAGGGGGTGGCCGTCTTCTATTTCCAGACCAAGCAGGCCCTGCTGGGCGCCGCGCTGCGCCATCAATACGAGATCTACCAGGAGAACTGGCAAAAAGCCGTTTCCGCCGCCGGCTCCGACCCGGCCGACCAGATCACCGCGCTGGTCAAATCCGATTTCACGCCCGAGTCCTGCAACGAGGAAACGCTGATCGTCTGGCACGCCTTCTGGGGCGAATCGAAGGCCCGGCCGCTTTACGGCGAAATTTCAAAGAGCTTCGAGCAGGAACGCGCGCAGGCCATGTGCAACGCCTGCGCCGCGCTCCTGCAGGCCGAGGGGCGCCCGGTGACCGGCGCCGCCGACATCGCCGCCGGGATCGACGCGATGACAGACGGGCTGTGGCTGGGCATGTACCTGTCAGGCGATCCGGTCGACCTGAAACAGCCGATGCGGCTGGCGGCCATGTACCTCTCCGCCGCCTTCCCCGCCCATGCGGAGCAGTTCCGCAAGGGGTTCGGCGTCAAGGCGGCGAAGGGCTGAGCACCCCCCGGGCGTCGGGATCGGGCGCCCGGCCGCCAAGCGGCGATCACGACAGTTGCCCCCGCCCCGGCAAGATGGCAAACCTCGGGGCGCGGCTCGGATGATGGACGCATTTGGCCACCCTGACATTCTGCCGCCGCATCGCCGGCTCGCCCAACGCGGCCTGATGATGCGCGGCTCCACGCCTGAAAACGGGAGGGCGACATGCCTGACATGATGCAGACACAGGCCGGGGAGGCCGGGGCGTTCCTTGACTTCGACCTGAGCCGCGTGCCGAGCCCCTGTTTCGTGGTCGACGCGGCGGCGGTGGAGCGGAACCTCGCCGTTCTGGCCGAGGTGTCGGAGCGGTCGGGCGCGCATGTGCTGTCGGCGCTGAAAGCGTTCTCGATGTTCGCGCTGGCGCCCTTGGTGCGGCAGTATCTGGGCGGCACCTGTGCCAGCGGCATCTACGAGGCGCGGCTGGGGCGCGAGGAATATGGCGGCGAGGTTGCCACCTTCTGCGCGGGCTACAAGGACAGCGAGATCGACGAGATCATCGCGCTGTCGGATCACGTGATCTTCAACAGCCCGGCGCAGAAGGCGCGGTTTTTGGCGAAATGCCAGGCGGCGGGGCGGCAGGTGGGCCTGCGCCTCAACCCCGAGCATTCCGAGGGCGAGGTCGAGAAATACGACCCCTGCGCGCCCTGTTCGCGGCTGGGCACGCCGGTGAGCCAGTTGAGTGCCGAGGCGATGGAGGGCGTGGACGGGCTGCACATGCATACGCTCTGCGAGCAGGGGGTCGAGCCCTTGCTGCGCACGTGGGAGGCGGTGGAGCCGCGCTTGCAGCCGTGGCTCAAGGGCCTGAAATGGCTGAATTTCGGCGGCGGCCATCACATCACCCGCGGGGATTACGACCGGGATACGCTGGTGGGATTCATCAAGAATATCCGCGAGACCTATGGCGTCGAGGTCTATCTCGAACCGGGCGAGGCGGTGGCGCTGGATGCCGGTATTCTGGTGGGCGAGGTGCTTGACCTGCCGGTGAACGGGATGCCGCTGGCGATCACCGATATTTCCGCCACCTGCCACATGCCCGACGTGATCGAGGCACCCTATCGGCCCGCACTGATGGGCGAGGCCGAGGCGGGGCAGACCTATCGGCTGGGCGGGCCATCCTGCCTCGCAGGGGATGTGATCGGCGAATACACGTGGCCGCATCCGCTGAAGATCGGCGACCGCTTCGCGTTTCTGGATCAGGCGCATTACTCGATGGTCAAGACCAACACGTTCAACGGCGTGCCCCTGCCCTCGATTGCGCTGTGGGACAGCCGGACGGACGAGCTGCGGATGATCCGCGAATTCGGATACGAGGATTTCAGGGGGCGGTTGTCATGAGCGTGTTTCTCGACAGCGAATTGTCCGATGCGGAACGGGGCGAGGATGCGCGGTTTCGCGTGATCCCGGTGCCGCTGGAGCGGACGGTGTCTTATGGGGCTGGAACCGCCGGGGGGCCTGCGGCGATCATCGAGGCGTCGAACGAGTTGGAGCGGCTGGTGGGCAGCGCGGAGCCCTGTGCGGAGGGGATTTTCACCGAAGAGGCACTCGATTGCGACGGGCCGTTGCCGGTGGTGATGGAGCGGCTGGCCAAGCGTACCGAGGCGGCGATCAAGGCGGGCCGGGTGCCGGTGACGCTGGGGGGCGAGCATTCGCTGAGCTATGGCGCGGTAAGCGGCGTGGCACGGGCGCTGGGACAGCCCGTGGGGCTGGTGCAGATCGACGCCCATGCGGATCTGCGGATCGCCTATCAGGACGAGCCGCATTCCCATGCCTCCGTCATGCATCTGCTGGCCGAGGATGGCGTGCGGCTGGCGCAGTTTGGCGTGCGGGCGCTGTGCCAGCAGGAGGTGGACAGCCGGGCGCGCAACGGGGTGTTTTTCACCGATGCCGAGGAGCTGGTGACGGGGAATACCCACGCGGTCGACCTGCCGGAGGACTTTCCGGAGCTGGTCTATGTGAGCTTCGACGTCGACGGGCTCGACCCCTCGCTGATGCCCGCGACCGGCACACCGGTGCCGGGGGGGCTGGGCTATTACCAGGCGCTGCACCTCGTCGAGCACGCCCTGAAGGGGCGGCGGTGCGTGGGGTTCGACGTGGTGGAACTGGCGCCCGATGGCAACACGGCGTGGGATTTCACCACGGCGCAGATCGTCTATCGGCTGATGGCGGCCTGCTAGGGCGCCTCGATCTCCAGCACGAAATCGCCCGGCTCGATGGTGTTGACGATGGCGCCGGCGATGTCGTCGCGGATGGCGCCGGTTGAGGGATCGAACAGGCCGGTCTGGCGCAGGGCTTGTTTCACGTCGATGTTCCGCCCGAGGAATTCCAGCGCCACGCGCGAGGCGCCGGGCTTGCGCCCGCGGCGGGTGGGCCCGCCGGTCTGGATGCCATAGAGCGCGTCGAGCCGGTGCTGATAACTGGGATAGAGCGTCATCTGGGTGATCGAATTCACCTCGAGGCTTTCGTATTCCATGATGTAGATCCGGTCGGCGAGGAAGAAGACCAACCCCTCGTACTTGTTGAGCCCGGTGGTGCGGCCGGTGGCCTGATCGCGCAGGATCTCGATGTTCTTCCAGTAATAGCGCCCCTCCTCGCGATAGATGGTGGCCAGCGAGCGGAAGACCATGCCCTTGTTGCCGAAGGAATAGAAATAGCGGAAGTAGTAGCCCACGTATTTCTGCAAATCCTGCGAGTGCTGGTAGAGGGTTTGCAGGTGCCCGAGGGGGCGGTCGAGCTCGGTGCGCTCCATTGGGCGGCGGCGCAGGGTGACCATCTGCTCGAACTGGGCATGCTCCATCAGGATTTCGGATTCGGTGACGCCGAAATGATCGCAGATGCGCCGCATGTTGTGGCGCGACGGGCGCGACTGGCCGTTGAGGTAACGGTTGAACTGCTGCCGGTTTATGTTGAGCCTGCGGCAGACCTCGGCGATGGAACGCTGGTAGCTGCAGAGCAGGTTCAGGTTGGCGCTGAAATCGGTAGCCATGCGGCTATCGCATACTGAAGTCAGAAGAGTGTCAAGTCACGAAACCCCGCGAAGTTGGAATATGTGCCGATCTCGGCGAGGCTTTGGCCGGAACGGGGCCGGCAAGTGCCCGGAATTTGCGCGCGACAGGGAGTGCCCGAAGATGAAGAACGAATACCCGCAGGACATCGAAGTCATCCCCCATACCGTGATCCCGATGCCGGATGGCTGCAAGCTGGCCGCGCGCATCTGGCGGCCGGTGACGGCGGTGGATCAGCCGATCCCGGTGATCCTCGAATACCTGCCCTATCGGAAGAACGACCTGACATCGCAGCGGGATGCCACGATGCAGCCGCACCTGGCCGCCCATGGCTACGCGGTGGTGCGGCTCGACCTGCGCGGCGCGGGGGATTCCGAGGGGCTGATGCTGGATGAATACACCCAGCAGGAGTTGCAGGACGGGTACGACGCCATCGCGTGGCTGGCGGAACAGCCGTGGTGCGACGGCAACGTGGGCATGATCGGCATTTCATGGGGCGGTTTCAACGGCTTGCAGATCGCCGCCATGCAGCCGCCGGCGCTGAAGACGATCATCACCCTGTGCTCGACCGATGACCGTTATGCCGATGACATTCACTATATGGGCGGCTGCATGCTGACCGAACAGCTTGGCTGGGCGTCGATCATGTTCGCGCGCAACACCCTGCCGCCGGACCCGGCCAATGTGGGCGAGAGTTGGCGCGAGATGTGGCGCGAGCGGCTGCGGGGCAGCGGGCTGTGGCTGAAGAACTGGCTGGCGCATCAGCGGCGGGACGATTTCTGGAAACACGGCTCGATCTGCGAGGATTATTCCAAGGTCGATATCCCGGTCTATGCCGTGTCGGGCTGGGCCGATGGCTATTGCCGGACGGTGTTCCGGCTGGTGGAAAACCTGCCCGGCCCGGTCAAGGGGCTGGTGGGGCCATGGGCGCACCGCTATCCGCATATCGGCGAGCCCGGCCCGGACATGGATTTCCTGAGCGAGGAGCTGCGCTGGTGGGATCACTGGCTCAAGGGCGAGGCGACGGGCATCATGGAGGAGCCGCAATTGCGGCTTTACATGCAGGACAGCGTGGAACCGGCGGGCTGGTATGAGAGCCGCCCCGGCCGCTGGGTGGCGGAGCCGTCATGGCCCTCGCCCAATATCACGCGGACGCCGTTTCATCTTGGCGCAGACGGGGCGCTGTCGCCGGAGAAGCCCACGGCGCAGGGCAAGCTGGAACACCATTCGCCGCTCTGGGTCGGCATGGGGTCGGGCAAGTGGTGCGGCTATGCCACGCCCGGCGACGCGCCGATCGACCAGCGGCGCGAGGATGCGGGCAGCCTGTGTTTCGACACCGCCCCGCTGACCGAGCCGCTGGAGATGGCGGGGGATGCCAACGTGGTGCTGCGCGTGTCGGTCGACCGGCCCGTGGCGATGCTGGCCGCGCGGATCTGCGACGTGGCACCGGATGGCGCCTCGACCCGCGTCAGCTTCGGCGTGTTCAACCTGACCCACCGCGACAGCCACGAGACGCCGGAGGTGCTGGAGCCCGGCAAGGTGTACGAGATCACCATCCCGATGAAGCACGTGGCACAGAACTTCCCCGTCGGCCACCGCCTGCGGCTGGGCCTGTCGACCAGCTATTTCCCGATGATCTGGACGGCGCCCGAGAAGGTCACCATGACCCTGCACACCGACGGCAGCTATCTCGACCTGCCGCTGCGCACGCCCTCGGATCAGGATGACACGCTGGCCGCATTCGCCCCCGCGCAGCTCCCCCCGCCCCACCCGGTCGAGACGCTGGAGCCGGAAGTGGCGTACCAGCGGATCATGGAAGATGCCGCGACCGGCAAGGTCGAGATGCAACTGGCCGACGGCAGCGGGCGCCTGCGCTATCTCGACAACGACCTGACGCTGTATGAACAGGGCTACGAGCGGTTTTCCGTCATCGGCGACGATCCCGACACCACCACGGGCGAGACCGAATGGTATTTCGAACTCTCGCGCAACGGCTGGCAGGTGCGCACCGAGACCAAGACCAAGCTGACCTCGGACGCCGGTGATTTTCGCATCTCGGCCCGGATGCGCGCGTGGGAGGGCGACACGCTGGTGGAAGACCTGACATGGGAGGAGACGATGCCGCGGGATTTCCAGTAACATAGCGAATAGAAGCTCAGATAGCGTCACTCCGCGAAGCCGTGCGAAATGGATCGCGAAGCCGTGCTATGACTAGACTTGCCACAACAAAAAAGCTCACCAGGGAGTATGACATGACAAAACCGACACTTTCGCGCCGGGGCTTCCTTGCCTCGACGGCCGCCATTGGCGCGGCGACGATGACGACCGGCTGGCCCACCATGGGCCGGGCGCAAATGGGCAAGGTGCTGCGCGTGCGCATCGACGGCGACAACAACGTGCTCGACCCCGGCTTCATGGTCGGCGGCTCCGAAATCGAGGCGCAGAAGCAGTGCCTGCCCTTCCTTGCCGAGTATGTGCAGGACGGCGACACCTTCACATGGCAGCCCACCCATTACGTCACCAAGCTGGAACAGAGCGAGCCCACGCGGATCGACTTCGAACTGGTCGAGGGGCTGAAATGGTCGAACGGCTACGGCACGCTCAAGGCGTCGGACGTGAAATATTCCTACGAGCGGATGAAGGACAGCGACTGGGCCGGCTATTTCGACGCCATGGACCATGTCGAGGTGACGGGCGACCTGACCGGGACGATCGTGCTGAACAAGCCCTTCGCGCCGTTCTTCATGGTCACGCTCTGCCACGGGCCGGGGGCCATCGTCTGCGAACAGGCGGTCAAGGATGCGGGCGGCAAGTTCACCATCGACTTCCCGGCGGTCTGCGGGCCCTACACCTACAACGCGACCCCCGGTCAGCGGGTGGTGTTCGAGCTGAACCCCGAATGGACCGGGCCTGAGCCGGGCTACGAGCGGGTCGAGGCGCATGTCATCACCGAGGTGAAGGCATCGGAACTGGCCTTCGACGCGGGCGAGATGGATTGTACCGAGCTGAGCCCGGATACGCTGGCGCGCTATGCCGAGAACATGCCCGAGGACGCCGGCATCACCACGGCGGGCGAGCTTCAGTACCTTTGGATGGGCATGAACACCGAGCATCCCAAGCTGCAGGACGTCAAGGTGCGCAAGGCGATCCAGCACGCGGTCGATGTCGACTCGATCCTGCAGGGGGCCTATTCGGGAACGTCGACCAAGTCGCACGGCATTATCTGCCCCGGCCTTCTGGGCCAGCGCGAACAGACCAACTACAGCTATGACCCGGCCAAGGCCAAGGCGCTTCTGGACGAGGCGGGCGTGTCCGGGCTGGAGCTGACGCTCCGGACGCTGAACCAGCAGGAACGGATGCTGACCGCGCAGATCATTCAGGCGAACCTTGCGGCCGTGGGCATCACCGTGAAGGTGCTTCCGGTCGACAGCGGCCCGTTCTGGGAAATGGGCATGGAAAGCAAGGGCGACACCTGGCAGGAGCTGGAGCTGTGGCTGATGCGGTTCGCGACCACGCCCGACCCCTACGAGGCGACCCAGTGGTTCGTGTCCGAGCAGGTCGGCATCTGGAACTGGGAGCGCTGGACGGACGAAGAGTTCGACCGCCTCTACGAGGAAGGCATCGCCGAGACCGACACCGCCAAGCGCGAGGAAATCTATCTGCGGATGCAGGAGATCATGGACGAGACGGGCGCCTATGTCTGGATCAACCATGAGCCCGAATCCTATCTTCACCGCGCGGATATCGAGATCAACACCGCGCCGTCGGGCGAGCTGAACTACCGCCGGTTCAAACCGGTGTAACGGCCACGGCCCTGCGCCGCGTCATGCGGCGCGGGGCCTTTTCCGGCTGGGGGAATTCCCGTGCTTTTCTATCTCGTCAAACGGCTCGGCCTGTCCGCGCTGGTGATCGTTCTGGTGGTGCTGGTGCTGTTCTCGCTCCTGTACCTGATCCCGGGCGACCCGGCGACCATCGCGCTTGGCCCGCGGGCCACGCCAGAGGCCATCGCGCGCTACGCCGCCAAGATGCATCTGGACGAGCCGGTGTGGAAACAGTTCCTGATCTATATCAGCAATGCCATGACCGGCGATCTTGGCGTCGATGTCTTTTCCGACCGGAACGTGACGGCGGTGGTGGCCGACCGGATCGGCTTCACGCTGGCGCTGATCTGTGCCTCGATGGGCTGGGCGGTGTTGCTGGGCGTGCCGCTGGGCTGTCTGGCGGCGGTGCGGCCCAACAGCTGGCTCGACCGGATCACCGGGGTCTTGTCGGTGGGCACGATTGCTGTGCCCTCGTTCCTCGTGTCGATCTGGGCGCTGCTGATCTTTGCGGTCGAGCTGCGCTGGCTGCCGGCCATCGGCGCGGGCGAGCCGGGCGACACGATGGATCAGCTGAGCCATCTGGTGCTGCCCGCCTTTGCCGTGGGGCTGAGCTGGGTGGGATACCTCGCCCGGATGGTGCGCGCCTCGATGCTCGAGGTGATGGCGGAACCCTATATCCGCTCGGCCCGCGCCTTTGGTCTCAGGCCGCGCAAGATCGTCTATGGCTACGCTCTGCGCGTGGCGATCCTGCCGACGATCACGCTGATTGGCATGGGGTTCGGCGGGCTGATCTCGGCCGCGGTCTTTGCCGAGATCATCTTTGCCCGGCCCGGCATCGGCAAGCTCATCTACGACGCCGTCATGGCGCGCAACTTTCCCGTCGTGCAGGGCGCGGTGCTGGTGGCCACGGCCATGTATATCGCCATCGTCCTGATGTCCGACCTTCTCATAGCCTGGTTTGATCCCCGTGTCCGTGAAACCCTCTGAGCCTCCCTCCGAAAAGGATGTCGGCGAACCGCCGATAGATTCCTCCGGCCTGCCCGAGCATGCCTCGGCAGAGGAAATGCGGGAATCCGCCGCGCGCGAGCGGCGCGAAAAGCTGAAGATGTTCCTGACCAACTGGCAGGGGGTGACCGGGCTGATCCTCGTGATCCTGTTCTTCGTCACCGCCATCTTCGCCCCGGTCTTCGCCACCCATGACCCCAACGCGCTGGATATCCCGGCGCGGCTCTCCTATCCGACGCTCGACCATATCGCCGGGACCGATCAGTTGGGCCGCGACACCTATTCGCGCATCCTGTACGGGGGCCGCGTGGCGCTCAAGGTGGCGGCGATCGGGGTGTCGATATCGCTGGTGGTGGGGCTGATCCTCGGCATGATCGCCGGGTTCGGGCCGCGCTGGCTGGACAACCTGCTGCTTTTGATCTTCGACACGGTGCGGGCTTTCCCGACCATCGTTCTGGCGCTGGCCACGGTGGCGCTCACCGGGCCGAGCCTCGCCATCGTGCTGACCATCGTGATCGTCACCTCCATCCCGCAATATGCCCGCGTGGCGCGGACGGCGACGATGACCCTGCGCAACACCGATTTCATCATGGCCGAACGCTCGCTCGGCGCCTCGACAGGGCGCATCCTGATGCATCACATCATGCCCAACGTGGTTGGCCCGCTGCTGATCCTTGCGGCGATGGACGTGCCGGTGGTGGTGACGGTCGAGGCGGGGCTGAGCTTCATCGGGCTGGGCGTGCTGCCGCCCACCGCAAGCTGGGGCACGATCCTGAACGAGGGCTACCTCGTCATCCGCGACACGCCGTGGATGGTGGTGGCCGGGGGCATTCCGCTCATCCTGACGACGCTGGGCTTCACCTTCCTGGGCGAGGCGCTGCGCGATGTGTTCGACCCCCGCATGGGCAAAGGACGCTGATGATGGCCAAGGACATGGAAACCGCCCCCGAAACGCTACTGGATATCCGCAACCTGTCGGTCGATTTCCGCACCGCGCGGGGCCGGGTCAAGGCGCTGCGCGACATCACCTTCCCGGTCCGCAAGGGCCGGATCATGGGGATCGTCGGCGAAAGCGGCTCGGGGAAAAGCACGGTGCTGTGGTCGATCCTCGGCCTTCTGGCGGGCAATGCCGAGGTGATGGGCGGCGAGATCCTGTTTCAGGATGACGACATGCTGCGCAAGGGGCCCACGGCGATGCGGGCCACGCGGGGTGAGGATATCTCGGTCGTCTTTCAGGACCCGATGACCAGCCAGATCCCGGTACTGAACTACGCCCGCCAGATGTTCGACATTCTCTATCGCCGCCGGAACATGTCGAAATCCGAAAAGCGCAAGGCGGCGGTCGAGATGATGCGCAAGGTGGGCATCCCCGACCCCGACAGCCGAATCGATCAGTACCCCCACCATTTCTCGGGCGGGATGCGGCAAAGGGCGGGGATCGCCATGGCGCTCCTGACCGGGCCGAAGCTGTTGCTGGCCGATGAGCCGACCACCGCGCTTGATGTCACGATGGAGGCGCAGATCATCAACCTGCTGCGCGAGTTGCAGAGCGATCTGGAAGCGACGATCGTGCTGGTCTCGCACAATCTTGGCCTGATTGCCGAACTGTGTGACGACGTGGTGGTGATGTATGCGGGCGAGGTGGTCGAGGTCGGCACGGTCCACGAGATTTTCCACAACGCGCAGCACCCCTATACGCGGGCCCTGCTGGAATGTGACCCGGCGCGGATCACGGATGTGTCGAGCAAGCTGCCCGTCATTCCCGGCGACATTCCCGACCTGACGAAGCCGCAGATGGGATGCATTTTCGCCAGCCGCTGCCAGCGGCGAATGCCGGAGTGCCGGACGATCGAGCCGCCCACGGCGATGCGCCCCTCGGGCGGCTATGCCAATTGCCACCTGCTGGAAGGGCCGCTGCGCGACCCCGACTGGCCCCCGCCGCTGGATGTGCTGACGGTGCGGAGCGGCGAAAGCGCGGTGGCCGAGAAGAAGGCGCCGGATGGCACGCCGCTGCTGGAGGTGGAAAACCTCAATGTCCGATTCCGCACACTCGGCCCGGTCAAGGCCCGGCTGCGCGGGGTCGCGGACCCGTTCGTCGATGCCGTGCTCGATGTGAGCATCAAGGTGCGCCCGGGCGAGACGGTGGGGCTGGTGGGCGAAAGCGGCTCGGGCAAGACGACGCTGGGCCGCACGATCCTGAACCTGCAACATGCCGATGGCGGAAGCGTGAAATTCGAGGGGCAGGAGATCAGCAACATGCCCGAGGCGCGGTTCAAGCCACTGCGCCGGGACATGGCGATGATGTTTCAGGACCCGATCGGCTCTCTCTCGCCGCGAAAATCGGTGCGGGCGCTGATCACAGAGCCGTTGCAGGTGCATGGGGTCAAGGGCGTCGATCTGGATAGGGAGGCCGAGCGGCTGGCCGACATGGTGCGCCTGCCCAAACCCTTCCTGACGCGCTATCCGCATGAGCTGTCGGGCGGACAGGCACGGCGGGTGGGTGTGGCCCGCGCGCTGGCCTTGAACCCCAAGCTGATCATCGCCGACGAGCCCACGGCGGGGCTCGACGTGTCGGTGCAGGGCGAGGTGCTGAACCTGATGGCCGATCTGCAGGCCGAGCATGGCTTGGGCTACCTGATCATCACCCACAACCTGCCGGTGGTGCGCCATATCTCCGACCGGATCGCCATCATGTATCTTGGCCGGATCGTCGAGGAGGGGCGGGCATCGGAGATATTTTCGAAACCGCTGCACCCCTATACGCAGGCGCTGGTCGAGGGCGTGCCGCAACCCGACCCCGACAAGCGGCTGACCCACGTGGCCGTCAAGGGCGAGGTGCCCAGCCTTCTCAACCGGCCCAAGGGCTGCGATTTCGCCACGCGCTGCCCCTATGCGCAGGACAAGTGCCGGGCCGAGAAGCCCGCGCATGAACTCCGCCCCGACGGGCGCAGCCACGCCTGTTTCTTCCCCCTTCACTAAACCCAAATACCGCAGGAATACGTTCATGAGCTACGGCATCTATATCGGGCGCAATCTGACCGCTGACGGGGTGGCCTACCTCGCCGGCTATGGCGACGAGCCGTCGAGCCACTGGCTCGAGATCAACCCGCGCCGGACCCATGAGGCGGGCAGCACGATCACCGTGGGCGTCACGCCGCAGGCCGACATGCCCGGCGTGCTGACCGAAATTCCGCAGGCCGCCGAGACGCTGCGCAACATGCGGGTGAGCTACAGCTATTACCTCGGCGTGCCCGCGCCGCTGACCAATGGCGGGCTGAACGAATGCGGGGTGGCGGTGCGCGATATCTGGTCACCCACCCGCAAGGACCTGATCGCGATGACGCCGAAGGATCAGAAAGGGCCGAACTATTCCGACCTTGCGCGTATCGTGATCGACCGGGCGCGCACGGCGCGCGAGGGGGTGGAGCTGATCGGCGAGCTGATCGCCCGGCATGGCTATTCGACCTATGGCGGCAATTCCCACATGATCGCCGACCCGGACGAGGCATGGGTGGTGATCGAGTTCGCGGGCGGCAAGGGGTTGTGGTGTGCCGAGCGGCTGGGGCCGAACACGATCCGCGCCTCGCGGCCGGGCTATATCGGCGAAATCCCGGACGAACCGAACGAGGATTTCCTGTTCCCGGCGCATTTCATCGACACCGCGGTCGAACTGGGCTGGTACAAGCGCGGCGAAGGGCCGTTCAACGTCAATGACATCTACGGCGACGGGCGGCTGCGCTGGAAGGGCGTGGCTTGGGTCGAGGACGAGATGAAGGCGCGGGCGGCAAGGCCGGAAAAGGTGACGCTGGAGGATGTGTTCTGGTCGATCCAGACCGAGCGGCTGACCGGTGACACCGCCGGATACGGGCAAGTGGTGCCGCTGGTCCATCCCGGCGATGATGCGCTGCGGATGATGTGGCACGCGCCCGTCGGCCCGGTGACGGCGCCGCTCCTGCCGGTGTTCCTCGGCCAGGGCTCGGTGGCCGAGGCCTATGCCCAGCACCGCTACCTGACCACGGGCGAAAGCGCCCGCTTCCTCGACCGCCGGAAAGAGGAGAAGGACCCCGACACCGTCTCGCACGTGCCGCAGGGGGTCGAGACGGCGGAATCGGCGGTCTACCAGTACAAGCGCCTGATGCATCTGGCGTTTCAGGCCGAGGACAGCCTGTTGCCGGAGGTCTGGGCCCATTGGCGCGCGATGGAAGCGCAGGTCAATGCCGAGGTCGCGGACGTGCTGCGGGCGGCGGAGCTGCTGATCGGGGCGGGCGAGGCCGGGCTGGCCCGACGGGTGATGACCGAGTTCAGCCATCGCTGCCTGCGGGTCGCGCTGGACGATTGCAAGGCGCTGGCCGAGGCGGCACAGGCGCGGCTCCGGGTGGCAGGGCGGCTCAACCTGACGGGCGCGCCGCTGGGGCCGGCCCAGCTTTGGTAAGGCGGGCCAACCCCGCCATTTGATGCACCGAAACACCCGTCCCGGCCCCCGCGCCGGGACCTCGCCGCCAGCGGCCCCGGGTCCGGCCCGGGGCGCGCCATCGCGTCAGGCTTCAGAAATCCACCGGCCCGCCCAGCTCGTGCACCTGCCACGGCAGGCCGTGATTGTTCAGCATGTCCATGAAGTCATCCGGGTCGAGCTGTTCCATGTTCCACACGCCCGGCTCCACCCAGTTGCCCTTGAGCACCTGCGCCGCCCCGATCATCGCCGGAACCCCGGTGGTATAGCTCACCGCCTGCGACCCGACCTCGCGATAGCATTCCTCGTGGTCGCAGATATTGTAGATATAGAAGGTCTTTTCGCCCCCCTCCTGCGACTCGCCGGTCACGATATCACCGATACAGGCCTTGCCCTTGGTCTGTTCGCCCAGATCGCCCGGATCGGGCAGCAGGGTCTTGAGGAACTGGATCGGGATGATCTCGACCCCGTTATGCATCACCGGGTCGATCCGGGTCATGCCCACATTCTCCAGCACCTTGGCATGCATGATGTACGCATCGCCAAAGGTCATCCAGAACCGCGCCCGCTTGATCTCGGGGAAGTGCTTCGAGAGGCTCTCCAGCTCCTCGTGATACATCAGGTACATGTTCTTCGGCCCGATGCCGGGAAAGTCGAACTCCACCTTGTGCGTCATGGCGGGCGTGAATTTCCACTCGCCGTCTTCCCAATGCTTGGCCTCCTGCAACACCTCGCGCAGGTTGATCTCGGGGTTGAAGTTGGTCGCGAACGCCTGATCGTTCGACCCGCCATTGGCATCCAGCACGTCGATCTGCCGGATCGATTTCAGCTTGTGCTTCTTCAGCCAGGTGGCAAACACGCTGGTCACCCCCGGATCGAACCCAGACCCGAGGATCGCGACCAGACCGGCCTGCTTGAACTTGTCCTGATAGGCCCACTGCCACTTGTACTCGAACTTCGCCTCGTCCTCCGGCTCGTAATTCGCCGTGTCGAGGTAATGGCACCCGGCCTCGAGACAGGCATCCATCAGCTTGAGATCCTGATAAGGCAGCGCAAGGTTGACGAGGATTTCCGCCCCCGTCTCCTTGATCAGCTTCACCGTCGCCGCCCCGTCCATCGCGTCAAGCTGGGCGGTCTTGATATCGACCCCCACGCGCTCCTTGACGCTCTCGGCAATCGCGTCGCATTTCGACTTCGTGCGGCTGGCCAGCGTGATCTCCGTGAAGATATCGCTGTTCATCGCCATCTTGTGCACGGCAGCGTGGCTGACGCCGCCCGCGCCCACAACTAGCGTCTTGCTCATGGAAAGTCTCCTCAGCCTGAATGTCTCTCGTAATAGGTATAGCCGTTGATCGAGTCGCGATAGGCGTCCATCAAAAGCTTGCGTTCACTGGTCTTGACCGTGCCGGCCGATGTCGCCTCGTCCACCATCTTGCGGAAGGCGGCGACACAATCGTTCGGGTCGAACTCCACCGCCGCCATCACCTCGGCAATCGTGTCGCCCACCTGCTCGTGCAGAAGGTCGAACCCGCCATCGGGGCGCAGGTCGATCGTCACCACGTTGGTATCCCCAAAGAGGTTGTGCAGATCGCCCAGCGTCTCCTGATAGGCGCCCACGAAGAACACGCCGAAGTAATAGGGTTTGTCCTCGGGCAGCGAATGCACCGGCAGCGACGGCGCGATCCCGTCGGCCAGAATGAACCGGTCGATCTTGCCGTCACTGTCACAGGTGATGTCCGACAGAACCGCCCGCCGGTCGGGCGGCTGATCCAGCATCTGCAACGGCACGATCGGGTGCAACTGGTCGATGGCCCACACATCCGGCAAGGACTGGAACAGCGAAAAATTGCAGTGATACACATCCGCGATCTTGTGCAGATCCTCGCCCAGATCGCTCTCCTCCCCCAGCGCCGCGACGATCCCCTTGATCCGCGACATCAGCGACAGGTAAATCCGCTCGCCCCGCGCCATCTGCCGCAGGTCCACCACACCCCGGCGAAACAGCGCCCGCAGCTCGTCGCGATAATAAATCGCGTCGTTCCAGCATTCCTGCACCCTCTGCGGGCCCAGATACCCCGCCACCGCCGCAAGGTCCGAGACGAGGTGATGATCCTCATCCTCCGGCTCCGGCGTATCGGGGGCGTCGTAGATCGTGCTCTCCATCGCCTCGAAGATCAGCATGGACGACGTCGCCACCAGCGCCCGCCCGCTTTCCGTCACCAGAACCGGATGCTCCATCCCGGCCTCGTCCATCGCATAGGTCACGGTCTCGACGATGTTGTGGCAATATTCCTCGACCGTGTAGTTGATCGAATTGTCGCTCGCCTTCTTCTCGCCGGTGTAATCCACGCCCAGACCACCGCCCAGATCCAGATGCGTCAGCGGCGCGCCCTCGGCGGTCAGCGCCACGAAATAGCGGCACGCCTCCGCCACCGCCCGGCGCACGTCGATCACGTCCGGCACCTGGCTGCCCAGATGCGAATGCTGCAACTTCAGGCAATGCAGCAAGCCTTCGTCGCGCAACCGGTCGACCACCCGCAACAACTGGTCCGAATTCATCCCGAACGCCGAGCGGTCGCCCGAGCTTTCCTGCCATTTCCCGCCGATCTTCTGGGTCAGCTTCACCCGCACCCCCAGAAGCGGCTCGGCCCCCAGCTCGCGGCTCACCTCGATGACCGTCTCGGCCTCCTTGGGGCTTTCCAGCACGATCACCGTGTTGAAGCCCAGCCGCCGCGACAGGATCGCCAGCCGCACGAACTCGGCATCCTTCACGCCGTTGCAGACGATCAGCGCCTCTTTCGACAGCCGATGCGCCAGCGCGATCACCAGCTCGGGCTTAGATCCGGCCTCGAGCCCGTAGTGATAGGGCTTGCCGAACTCGACAATCCGCTCGATCACCTGCGCCTGCTGGTTCACCTTGATCGGAAAGACGCCGCGATAGGGCGCCTTGTAATTCATCCGTGCGATGGCATCGGCAAAGCTCTGGTTCAGGTGCCGGATCTCGGCCTCGAGAAACGAACTCACCCGCAGCAGAAGCGGCGCGGCAATGCCCCGTTCGTCAAGATCGTGCAGGATACCGGGCAGCGGCATCGGCGGCGCGTCGGGATGCGCCGGATCGTTGAGCGCGACCTCGCCCTCCGGCGTCACGGTGATCAGCCCCCGGCTCCACCTCTCGACACCATAGATATCCTCGGGAAGGGGACGCGACTGATCCATGAAAGCGGCCTTTCCTGCTATCGGCGGGGTCAGGGCAAATCTCGCCCGGCGTCGCCCCGGCTTATACGGATAACAGCCAGGCTTTCCAAGCGTCCAGTCACGTGCCGGAGCAGCGGCAAGAAAAAGCGGCGGGCCTGCGCTTGGCAAGCCCGCCGCCGTTGGTGTTTCAGTGCCTCGGACGATCAGACGTCGACGTGATCCAACTCGTCATCCATCTCCATCCGGGCATAGGTGCCGCCGGTGCCGTGCTCGGGCACCTCCTGGTTCATCAGGGCCTGGATGTCCTCGTCGGTCAGCTCCTGCATGTCATCGTCATGCGGCGTGTAGGCGGGCAGCGACGCCTTGGCGGCAAAGACATACTCGTCCCCCTTGGTCCCACCGGAGCCTTTCGTCCCACCGGACCCTTTGGTCCCGCCAGAGCCCGTGGTGCCACCAGAACCCTTGGTCCCGCCGGAGCCTTTGGTCCCGCCGGAACCCTTGGTCCCACCAGAGCCCTTGGTGCCGCCGGAGCCTTTGGTCCCACCAGAACCCTTGGTCCCGCCAGAGCCCTTCGTCCCACCGGACCCCTTGGTCCCACCGGAGCCCTTGGTCCCACCGGAACCCTTGGTCCCGCCAGAGCCTTTCGTCCCACCGGAACCCTTGGTGCCGCCAGACCCTTTGGTCCCACCAGAACCCTTGGTCCCGCCAGAGCCCTTCGTCCCACCGGACCCCTTGGTCCCACCGGAGCCTTTGGTCCCGCCAGACCCCTTGGTTCCACCCGAACCCTTGGTCCCGCCAGACCCCTTGGTTCCACCGGACCCTTTCGTCCCACCAGAACCCTTGGTCCCACCAGAGCCCTTGGTGCCGCCGGAGCCTTTGGTCCCACCAGAACCCTTGGTCCCGCCAGAGCCCTTCGTCCCACCGGACCCCTTGGTCCCGCCGGACCCTTTCGTCCCACCAGAGCCCTTGGTGCCGCCAGAACCCTTCGTTCCACCGGAACCTTTGGTTCCACCGGACCCTTTTGTCCCACCGGAACCCTTGGTCCCACCGGAGCCCTTGGTTCCACCGGACCCTTTCGTCCCGCCGGAACCCTTGGTCCCACCGAACCCTTGGTTCCACCGGAGCCCTTGGTTCCACCGGACCCTTTCGTCCCACCAGAACCCTTGGTCCCACCAGAGCCCTTGGTCCCGCCGGACCCTTTGGTGCCACCGGACCCTTTGGTCCCACCGGACCCCTTGGTCCCACCGGAACCCTTGGTCCCGCCAGACCCCTTGGTCCCGCCAGACCCCTTGGTTCCACCGGACCCCTTGGTCCCGCCAGACCCCTTGGTCCCGCCGGAGCCTTTGGTTCCGCCGGAACCCTTCGTTCCACCGGCCCCTTTGGTCCCACCAGACCCCTTGGTTCCACCGGAACCCTTCGTTCCACCGGAACCCTTCGTTCCACCGGACCCTTTGGTGCCACCAGAACCCTTGGTCCCGCCAGAGCCCTTGGTTCCACCGGACCCTTTGGTTCCGCCAGACCCCTTGGTTCCACCGGAACCCTTCGTTCCACCGGAACCCTTCGTTCCACCGGACCCTTTGGTCCCACCGGAACCCTTGGTGCCGCCGGAACCCTTGGTTCCACCGGAACCCTTCGTCCCACCGGACCCTTTGGTGCCACCAGAACCCTTGGTCCCGCCGGACCCGTCCTTCCCGTCATCGTCCCACTTCCCGTCGCGGAACTCGTCCTTCATATGCGCGTCGTACCACGTCTTCAGGGAATCCCCCTCGACGCCCCCATTATGATAGGACTTGGTCGAACTCGCCTTCTCGCAGGCCGAGCTGCCGCGCGTGCCGCCCGAGCCGCTGCCGCGGTGGTCATGGCGATCATGGCGATCGTGGTGGCGATGATGGGATCCGCGGTGATCGTGATCGCGGTGTGACCGGTATCTGAAAGACATAGTTGCTACTCCACTCGTACTCGAAACCGCGGCTTCTCCGCGGCACATGCCGGGCCGGAAACAGGGCGGCGCCGGGGTCGTGCTGATCGATCGACGTTACGGTCCCGTCACAATTCCGCCAAACTTCCGGCGCGGTTTCGGCACAGTCGCCCCGAAACGCCGCGCTTTCGGGAAACAGTTCCCCCCGATCCGCCCCCAACCCGCGAAAACCGGAGACAATAGCCCCACCGCCCCCGGCCGAATCACCGCCCCCAGCGCCGGATCGAATTGCCACGCGCTTTCCTTAAAACCGCCCATTTGCGCCGCTACCCCTGCCCGTCTCAGGGTCAGACAGGCCGCCCAGCCCGGCGGCCCCGATACGCGAGGGCGATGGACGCATGGCAAAGAAGACACGCAACAAGCGGATGAACCGGGTCGTGGAAAGCGCCGAGAAGGTCTTCGGCGAGAAGGTCAAAGACATCTCCGCCCCCGGCGGCGAGAACCGCTCGAGCTACCGCCTCCACCTGCCCGGCCGCTCGGTCGTAGCCACGCTCCGCCCCACCTTCCAGCGCACCCATCTCGAGGCTTTCACCCTGCGCAGGCTCGCCCCCTTCTGCGACGACATCCCCGAATGCCTCGCCGTCGACGGGGTGATCCTGTTCCAGTCCGACGTGGGCAGCCGCCGCCTCAACCGCGAGATCATCGCCCGCGACCCCGGCGACCGGCTCGCACTCGCCGCCGAGGCCGTGGCCTCCATCTTCCGCATCCAGATCGCCGGGCAGAAGGCCGGCCTGCGCGACATCCTCCCCCATCTGGGCCAGAACGACGACTGGATCGAGAACCTCGTCCACTCCGCCGATTTCCTGACCGAGCTGTCCTCGGGCCGCTCGGCCGATATCGACAAGGCCCTGCTCTGCGCCCGCATCGCCGCCCCGGCGCAGCAATTCGTGAAATGGGATTGCCGCTCGGGCAACGCCGCGCTGGGCGAGGATGACCGCCTGCGCTGGTTCGACTTCGAGTATTCCGGCATCCGCCACGGCGCCGAAGACCTCGCCTGGCTGCTGGGCGACGAGGTCTGGCCGATCGCCCCCGAGGACATGCTCGCCATCATCGCCGACGCCTACGACCCGGCGCTGGGCCACAGCCTCGACGCCTATCTCGACTATCTCGCGCTCTACACCACCTTCCACTGCATCCAGCGCCTGCAACTGGTGGTGCGCGAATCCGAGAAACGCGGCTGGCTCTCCATGCGCCGCATCCGCAAATACGACGATGCCGGCGTCCACCCGCAATTCGCGGCCCATCTCTGCCGCGTCGGCGCGCTCTTCGCCCGGCGCAACACGCTGACCGCCCCCATCGCGCAGGATTTCGAGGAGGCCGAGCAGGTCTTCGTCACCCTCCTGCGCGACGGCATGAAACAGAAGATGCTGGAGAAGGCCTGACCATGCTGCAAGACAAGGCCCCCCGCCCCGCCGCCCGCCTGCAGGTCGAGATCGTCGACACCCCCGACGCGCTCGAGGCGCTCGCCCCGGCATGGCAGCGGCTTCAGGGCCGCGACATGGAATCCACCGTTTTCCTCACATGGGAATGGCTGGCGCCCGCCTTCCGCCAGAACCCGTGGCGGTGGAGCGTCCTCGTCGTGCGCGACCCCGTCAACAGCGCCGAGGCGATCTGCATCATCCCGCTGAAATACCGCACCCACTGGAGCCGCACCCAACAACAGTTCCAGACCCAGCTCGAAGCCGGCGGCCGCCTGCTCTTCAGCGAATATACCGGCTTCCTCTGCGACCCCGCGCAGGAGGAGGCGGGCCTCGCCGCCGCCGCCGACAAGCTTGCCGCCATGCCGTGGGCGCGCCTGTCCATGCGCTACGTCGCCCAAAGCCGCCGCGCCCGCCTCTTCACCGACCGGCTCGCGGCGCAGGGGCTCGACGTGCGCTACCGAGACTACCGCATCAACAAGGGCGAGACCGACAACCTCGTCAGCCCCCAGATCGACCTGCCCGAGGAATTCGGCGGCTACCTGAAAACCCAGCTCAGCGCCAACACCCGCCAGCGCTACAGCAAGACCCGCCGCCGCCATCTCGACACCGGCGATTACACCTTCACCCATGCCGACGCCGCCACGCTGGAGGAGGACATCATCGCCCTGCTCGCCTTCTGGAAGGTCAAATGGGCCGAGACCAAGGGCGAGGCAGCCGCCGAACAGGTGGCCGCCAATTACCGCAACGTCCTCACCGCCGCCCACCGGTGCGGCGCGCTCTTCCTGCCGGTCCTGAAACGGGGCGAGCGCCGGCTCGGCGCGCTCGGCCACGCGATCGACCGCCGCAACGGCATCGTGCATTTCATCGTCGCCGGCCGCGACACGCAGGCCGAGGAAACCTTCATCGGCGACGCGCTGCATTTCCATTCCATCGAATGGGCCATCGCACAGGGCTTCATCTGCTACGATTTCGGCCATGGCGACGAGCGCTATAAATACAGCTACGGCGCCGAGAACCTGCAAACCCTCTATTTCGACATCCGGCGCACCGAACCGGGCAGCGCGGGCATGCTCGACGTGCTCTGCCTCGGCGAGGCGCTCAAGCGGACCGAGGCCTTCATCCGCGACGGCAAGACCGACCGCGCGGCCCGCGCCTGTGCCCAGCTCTCCGGCCTGCTGACCTGAGCGGCGGGGCTCAGCGCCCCTCGCACCTGTCCGAGACCAGCCGCGCCGGGCGCCGCGCCCGCAGCGCCGCCGCAAGGTCCAGCAACCGCCGCGCCTTGGCCGCATCCAACCCGGCCATGCTCAGCGCGTGCAGCGCGTAGATATCGCCGTGATGCCGGGTCAGCTTCTCCGGCGCCCGGACGAAGCCCAGCACCTCCCGCAGCCGGTTTTCCCCGCCCAGCGCCCGCACGATCCGCGCCGCATCCGCCAGCCCGCCCAGCTTGGACAGCTTCGATCGGCGCTGCACCGGCGGCTCGGCGAACCCTTCCTGATAGGGGATGTCCGCCACCTCCGGATAGGCCCGCGCGATGGCGTCGTTGTGCAATTGCTGATCCCGCGTCACGCTGTAGGGCAGCGAGATGCAGAACTCCACGAACTCCGGATCGAGATAGGGGCAGAACACCTTCCGCGCAGGCCCCAGTATCGCCTGCGGCACGAAATTGATCTCGCGCCGGGTGCGGTGGAACATCCAGAACATCTGGTAGGGATCGGGCGCGTCGGCGTATTGCGCAATCGCGGGCGCCACGTAATCGCGCACCTCCTCGTCCATCCCCGGCGAATAGATCGGCCCGGCGCCCTTTTCCCAGTGCGGTTGCGACACCACCCTGCCATGCCCGTCCATCATCCCCTGCGCGATGCCCTTCCAGTCGCCCTTCTTCGACAGGCCCATGAACCACTCGGCGGAATCGTCGGGGTTGGTCAGGATATCGCCCGCGATCCCGTCAAAGCTCACCGCGTCGCGGCCAAGGAAGTAATCGTTCAGCGGCATCATCTGCGCATGTTCGTCGGCGCAAAGGCTGGTCATCACCAGCGCCCGGATCACGTCGGCCAGCCGCGGCCGGGCAAAGCCCAGCATCTCGTGCGTCACGCCCAGCCGCTCGCAGACCGCCCTTGCCGCCATCGCCTCGCGGTTGGGCACGCTGCCATTGTGATGAAAGGTCACGCACGCCTCCGGCCGCCGCCCCTGGTGCAGTACCTCCAGAAGGATATGCCGGCTGTCCCGCCCGCCGCTCAGCGGCACGTAAAACGGGCCTTGATGCTCCTCCAATACCCGGCCGACGGCACTGCGGAAATGGGTGATCATCCCCTCGACGGCGCCCTCTCGGCTGATCTCCTGCGTGCCGGGCACCCGCGCGCCGCTCACCACCTTAGCGGGGCCTTTGCCATCCCATGTCAGCACCCCGCCGGGCGGCAAGGTCTTCACATGGCTTAGCGGCGTGTCGTCATTGACGAAAATCCCGATCCGGTGAAACACCGCCAGCGCGCGTTTGTCCTGCGTGGCATCACATCCCTCGGCCACCAGCTTCACCAGCGAGGGCGAGACCGCCACCACCCCGTCCTTCTCGTACCAGAAGAGGTTGAAAAACCCGTAGCGATCGACCTTCGCGGTCAATCGGCCATCGGCCCACGCCCATTCGGCCCAGACCGTCGCGGCCCTGCCCTGCTCCCCGGAGGCCCAGCTTTCCGTCCCCCGCACGACCAACCGCTCCCCCTCGCGGCGCAGGATCAGGAACGGCGGGTCATCGGGCAATGCGGGCACGTCTTCGGTCCTCCCGGGATTTTCGGCGGCATGGAACGCAAAACCTGCCCCGACGGCAAGAGCGCAATTTACCGACCCCGCCCCGGCGATGCGCCATAGCCACCACACAGACGGATTTTCGACATTTTTCTGACCCTTCAACGTGGTTATCTGCGACAATCCGAGCAGGAACTACCGATGACCGAACGCCGTCTTGCCCCCTCCCCCGCCTCCCGGCGGATATACGCACCACTTGTCATGAGGCGCCTGTGCGTGTTTCCTTCGCGCGGAATCGGAGAGACGGCATGATCGCGTGGCGAATCACTCGAAAAGTGAACGCGGCGCTGCACCAGCGGCGCCGGCGCGGCGCGTTCCGCAAGCCCTTCAGCGGAAAGTCGGCCAAGCGCCTCCTGCTGCTGACCATCGGCGAACGCATCCCGCAAAGCCAGATCTTCCCCTTCCACTACTATTCCCGCGATTTCCGCGACGCGCTCGACACCGAGATCCGCGAGGTCGAGATCAGCGACTACGTCTCCGGCTTTCCCAACGGGCCGCGCGATGCCACCACCGTCTGTTTCCAGACCCCGTTCGACATTTCCGACGACGATCTGGCCCACACCATGGCCGCCATCCGCGAAAGGAACCCGGCGGCCCGGCTCGTCTATCTCGACTGGTTCGCGCCCACCGACCTGCGCATGGCCCACCGCCTGCCCGATATCGACCATTACGTCACCAAGCACGTCCTGCGCGACCGCGACCGCTACAAGAAGCCGCTCTACGGCGACACCACCCTGATGGATTACTACGGCCGCAAATACGACCTGCCGCATGACGAAACCCGGTTTCCCATCCCGCCCGGCTTCCGCGACAAGCTGCATCTCGGCCCCTCCTTCGTCACCGCCGATTTCATGCTGCCCGCCTTCGCCGCCGGCCAGCGCCCCGTCGGCCCGCGCCCGATCGACCTGCACGCCCGCATCGCCGTCGGCGGCTCGCCCTGGTACGAGGCGATGCGCGCCGAGGCCCTCGCCGCCGCCGAATCCCTGCCCGACACCGAAACCGTCACCGGCACCGGCATCGGCCACCACCGCTTCATCGCCGAACTGCAGCAAAGCAAGATCTGCTTCAGCCCCTTCGGCTATGGCGAGGTCTGCTGGCGCGATTTCGAGGCCGTGCTCACCGGCGCCGTCCTGCTCAAGCAGGACATGGAGCATGTCGAGACCCAACCCAACATCTTCGAGCCCAACGAAACCTACGTCCCCCTGCGCTGGGACCTGTCGGATTTCGAGGACAAGGCCCGCTGGCTGATCGAGGACGAGACCGCCCGCGACCGCATCGCCCGGCAGGCCTTCGAGCGGTTGCACGACTATGCCCGCTCCGGCCGCTTCGCCGCCCAGATGGCCCCGCTGGTGGCCTGAGGACCCCCGCGCCATGGCCCCCGCCCCCCGCATCGCCGCAGTCGTGATCGGCCGGAACGAAGGCGCGCGCCTGCGCGCCTGCCTCGCCTCGCTGTCAGAGGCTTCCCCCATCATCTACGTCGATTCCGGCTCCACCGACGGCAGCGCCGAACATGCCCGTGCCACCGGCGCCCATGTCATCGACCTCGACCGCGCGCACCCCTTCACCGCCGCCCGCGCCCGCAACGCCGGCCTCGCGGCGCTGGATCGCAGCCAAACCGACCTCGTGCAGCTCGTCGACGGCGACTGCACCGTCGAACCCGGCTGGCTCGCCACCGCCTCGGCTTACCTCGCCGCCCACCCCGACACCGCCATCGCCTGTGGCCGCCGGCGCGAGGATCACCCCGAAGCCTCGCTCTACAACCGCCTCTGCGATATCGAGTGGAACACGCCCCCCGGCGACGCGCGCGCCTGCGGCGGCGATATCCTCGCCCGCCTGTCGGCGCTCGATGCCGCGGGCCTCTACCGCGACGACCTGATCGCCGGCGAGGAACCCGAGCTTTGCGTCCGCCTCCGCCAACAGGGCTGGAGAATCCACCGCCTCGACGCCCCCATGACCCGCCACGACGCCCGGATGACGAAGCTCTCCCAATGGTGGACCCGCACGCGCCGCGCCGGCCATGCCTTTGCCGAGGGCGCCCACCTCCACGGCGCCCCGCCCGAGCGCCACTGGGTCGCCGAGACGCGCCGCGCGCTCCTTTGGGGCGCCGCGATACCGCTGGCCATCTTCATCGCCGCCCTGATACACCCGGCGGCCCTGCTGCTGACCCTTATCTATCCGCTACAGATCGCCCGCCTCGCCGCCCGCCGCGGCCTGACCCGCCGCGCCGCATGGGAATGGGCCGCCTTCACCGTGCTGGGAAAATTCGCCGAGGCACAGGGCGCCCTGCAATTCCACGCCGCCCGCTTCCTGCGCCGCCGCGCCACGCTGATCGAGTACCGCTAATGCCCGCCGCCCGACATACGCAGGCGCAGCGCGCCCACCACCAGCCGCGGCAATATCGCGATGCATTTCGCATAGCGCGGCCCCAGCCGCCGAAGATCGCCCAGCGCGCGCCAGACCCATTCCGCCGCCAGCCGCCGCACCCAGATCGGCGCCCTTTTCTGCCGCCCGGAAATGAAATCCAGCCCGGCCCCGATCGAGGCGAACCCCACGCGCGGCGCAAGCTCGCGCCCCCGTGCGGCAAACCGCTCCTGCTTGGGCGCGCCCAGCGCAAGAAAGCACAGCCCCACGCCCTCCGCCTCCAGCCGCTCCAGAATCTCCGCCGCCGCCGCGCCATCAGGGTCGAACCCCATCGGCGGGGCGTGCCGCACCACCACTTGCAGCCCCTGCAACTCGGCCTCCAGCCGGTCGCCTGCGGCCTGCAACGTCGCCTCGTCACTGCCCACCATCGCCACCGGCACCCCGGCCCCGCTGGCCATCCGGCACAGGGGTCGGATCAGGTCCGAGCCCGGCAACAGCTCCACCGGGCGACCCGCCAGCCGCGACAGCCACACGATCGGGTTGCCATCGGCCACCACCATGTCATGGCGCGCATAGGCGCGGGCAAACGCCTGATCGCTCCGCATCTTCACCAGATGATCGAGGTTGATCGTCGCCAGCGCGAACCCCTCGCGCGCCGCGAACCGCTGCCCCACCGCCTCCGCCAGTTCGGCGAAATCGCGCAGGTTCACCCGAACCACCTGATCCCCAATCGAAAACTGCAAGAAGGATGACCCCGCTTTCGCCATACCCGAGCCCTGACAGGCCCTCCCACCTATACCGGGAAAGACCGTCCGGGCCACCGGCAAAAACACTGCGGACAGCCGAACCCTGATGCCCAACGCCTTCGCATATCTCATGCTGATGATCTGGCCCGTCGCCTGCGTGGCGATGTTCCGCCGGATGGGCCTCGAACGGGCGATCATCTGGACGATCCTCGGCGGCTACCTCCTGCTGCCGCCCCGCGCGGTTTTCGACCTGCCGCTCGTTCCCGATTTCAACAAGACCTCCATTCCCAATCTCTGCGCGCTGGCCTGCTGCCTCTGGGTGGCCAAGCGCCGCGTGCCGATCTGGCCGGAAAGCCGGGTGATGAAGGTGCTGCTCTTCCTCTTCCTCGCCGGCACCATCCCGACCGTTCTGACCAATACCGACCCGATCCTGTTCTACTCGGTCTTCAATGCCGAACCGGTTTCCTTCGTCACCGGCGGCCTGCCGGGGCTGCGCCTTATCGACGTGCTCTCGATCGCCTCGCAACAGGCGATCACGCTCATCCCCTTCGTGCTGGGCCGCGCCTTCCTGTCCTCGCAGACCGGCCAGCGCGAATTGCTGCTGGCGCTTCTCATCGGCGGTCTGGTCTATTCGCTGCCCGCCTTGCTGGAAATCCGCCTCAGCCCGCAGATCAACATCTGGGTCTACGGCTTCTTCCAGCACGATTTCGGCCAGATGATGCGGCAGGGCGGCTTCCGCCCCATCGTCTTCCTGCCGCACGGGCTCTGGATGGCCTTCTTCTTCATGACCTCTGCCGCCGCCGCGGCGGTGCTCTACCGCACCGCCGACCGCAGGGCCAAGCCCCGCCTGCTGGCGGCGACGGGCTATCTCTTCTGCGTGCTGATCCTGTGCAAAAGCCTCGGGCCGCTGGCCTATGGCCTCGCCGTGGTGCCCGCCATCCTGCTCGCCACACCGCGCCTGCAAATCCGCATCGCGGTGCTCTTCGCCGCCATCGCCGTGCTCTACCCGGTGCTGCGCGATTACGGCCTCGTGCCGCTCGACCGCCTCCTCGGCTGGGCCGAGGCGATCCACCCCGACCGCGCCCAGTCGCTCGGCTTCCGCTTCGAGAACGAGGAGATGCTGCTCGAACGCGCGCACGAGAAATGGCTCTTCGGCTGGGGCGGCTGGGGCCGCAACCTCGTGCGCGACCTGACCACGGGCGAGATCCTCTCGATCCCCGATGGCGAATGGATCATCGTCTTCGGCACCTTCGGCTGGCTGGGCTATCTCAGCAAGATGGGCCTGCTGGCGGTGCCGCTCTTCCTGCTCCTGCGCCACGCCCGCCACGACCGGCCCACGCGCACCGTGGCGGCGCTGGCCCTGATCCTCGCCATCACCCTGATCGACATGCTGGTGAACGCCATCCTCACGCCCTACACATGGCTCATCGCCGGCGCGGTGCTCGGTGCCACCGAATCCGCCCGAAGGCAGGAGGCCGAGGAGGACGGCGCGGTACGCCCGAAACCGGGCAAGCCCGGGCTGGCCAAGCCGCTGATCGGGTGAGGGGGCGGAAGACATAGACGAAGCTCCACCGAACACGCTAACATCCGTTCATGTATGTTTTCATTGATGAATCCGGCGACCCCGGTTTCAAGATCGAACGGGGAAGCTCCCCCATATTTGTGACATCTATGGTGATCTTTGACACCGCCGAAGACGCGAGCGAAGCCACGAAGGAGATAGCGGCGCTACGCGCGCGGCTCCGGGTCAAGCCCGAGTTCAAGTTCAACAAATCTCACGCGGCGGTGCGCGACGCCTTCTTCGAGGGTGTCAGCGGCCTGACCTTCCGTACGCGCTACGTGGTCGTCTAGAAAGACCTGATATATTCCGACGCCCTCAGAACCGTGAAGGATTCCTTCTACAAGTTCTTTGTCAGAAACATGATGCAGCACGATGGTGGTGCGCTGATGCAGGCCAAGGTTGTAATCGACGGATCAGGCGACCGGCAGTTCAAGCGCGCGTTCCGTAGCTACCTGCGGAAACACATCGAGGCGGAGTGCGTCCGGAAGGTCGATTTGAAGGATTCCGTGAAAGACCCGTTGGTCCAACTGGCGGACATGACGGCCGGCGCCGTCGCGAGGTCGTACAGAAAAGACCGCGCCGACAGCAACAGGTGGCGGTCCGCCTTGTACAGGGCCGGCAAGATCGAGAATATCTGGGAATTTCGGTAAAAGTGCGCCCCGGTCCCTATCTGGCCGTTCGGTCCAGCACGCACACCATACGGTGACAGTTCGGGAGCCAGGGGCGACTTGCTCTTCTCATATGGCCGTCTGTCGTTGAAAAGTCAATCCGACCCACGATGCAACGGGGGCCGAGAGCCTCCCTTTCGACGTTCGGCGGCGCCAAGGCGGGACTTCTGCCACCGCCCTCCGCACCGACGTAATACCGACAAAATACCGACGTTATACCGACGTCGAATTTCCGGCGAAAACCGACCGTCCGGCACCCCGCCAAAAGAATCGCCGCGCCCGTCGGTCAGGCTCGCAGAATCGATTGTTCTGGTATAGAAAACAATTTGGAACCGAATAGGAAATTGTCGCATCCGGATTGATGTTCAGCCTCTGGTTGCTGAAATTTTTAGTAAACTTTTTCAAATGCTTGGCGAAAAATGCGACATGGGCATCAACATGAACATGGGCCGCTGGCCGGGTTCAAGGCAAAACCAGTGCGGGGGCCGAAGTCACGACTTCGCGCAGGATGAGTATGGTTGGTAAACGAGTGAATGCGAACGGTAACGGAGACATAGCGATCGTCGGCATGGCACTGAAGGTGCCCGGCGCCCTAAATGTCTCTGAATACTGGAAAAATCTGGCTTCCGGCACCGAGAGCATCGACCGGCTGGACCCGGAGTCTCTCAAGGCCGCCGGCGAGCGCCCCGACCGTATCACCGACCCCAACTACGTCCCCGCCACCGCCCGCCTCGAAGGCTATGACCAGTTCGACGCCGAGTTCTTCGGCTTCGGCCCCAAGGATGCCGCCATCCTCGACCCGCAGCACCGCAAGTTCCTCGAGGTGGCATGGGAAGCGATGGAGCAATCCGGCCACCTTCCGGGCAATAAAACAAGGGATATCGGCGTCTTCGCAGGCTGCGGCATGGGCAGCTATTTTTACTTCAACATCTGCTCCAACCCCGACCTCGTCGACGACGTGGGCATGTTCCTCCTGCGCCATACCGGCAACGACAAGGACTTCATGACCACCCGCGTCAGCCACGTCTTCGACCTCAAGGGGCCCAGCGTCAACATCCAGACCGCCTGCTCCACCTCCCTCGTCGCCGTCCACTACGCCTGCGAGGCGCTGCGCTCGGGACAATGCGACGTGGCGCTCGCCGGCGGCTCGACCATCGAACTGCCGCAGGGCCGGGGTTACCTGTTCAAGGAAAACGAAATTCTCTCGCCCGATGGCCATTGCCACGCCTTCGACCACCGCGCCAAGGGAACCGTTTTCGGCAGCGGCGCGGGCGTCGTCGCGCTGCGCCGGCTGGAGGATGCCATCGCCGATGGCGATCATATCTGGGCCGTGGTCAAGGGCTCGGCCATCAACAATGACGGCGCCGCCAAGGCAGGCTACCTTGCCCCCAGCGTCGACGGGCAGGCCGCCGCCATCTCCCGCGCCATCGACACGGCCGGCGTTGCCGCTGACTCCATCGGCTATGTCGAATGCCACGGCACCGGCACCTATCTCGGCGACCCGATCGAGGTGGCCGCGCTGACCGAGGCCTACCGGAAAACCACTGACAAATCAGGATTTTGCCGCATAGGCTCGGTAAAAACCAATATCGGCCATCTCGACACCGCCGCCGGCGTGGCCTCGCTCATCAAGACCAGCCTCGCGCTGCATCACAAGGCGATGCCGCCCAGCCTGAGCTTCGAAAGACCGAACCCGACCATCGATTTCGAGACCAGCCCTTTCCGCGTCAACGACCGGCTGACCCACTGGCCGCAAGGCCCCACCCCCCGCCGCGCCGGGGTCAACTCGCTGGGCGTCGGCGGCACCAACGCCCATGCCATTTTGGAAGAAGCGCCCGAACGCGCGGCCTCCGAAGAGGGCGATTGGCCCTTCCACGTGCTGACCATCTCGGGCAAGGGCAAAGCCGCGCTCGACGCCAACACCAAGGCGCTGGCCGCCCACCTCCGCGCCCATCCCGAGCAGCCGCTCGAAGACGTGGCCCACACCCTGAAAACCGGCCGCCACGCCTTCGACGACCGCCGAGTCGTCGTAACTGAAACCCACGAGGAGGCGGCGGCGCTGCTGGAAGAGGGCAACCCCCACCGCGTCTTCACCCACAAGAAACTGGGCGAAACCCCCGACACCGTCTTCATGTTCCCCGGCGGCGGCGCGCAATATGCCGGCATGGCCCGCGACCTCTACGAGACCGAGCCGGTCTTCGCCGAATGGATGGATCGCGGCCTCGACCACCTTGGCCCGAAACTCGACTACGATATCCGCGCCATCTGGCTCCCCCAGCCGGGCGAGGGGGACGCGGCGAACGCCACGCTGAAAAAGCCCTCGGTCCAGCTTCCGCTGATCATGATCGTCGAGTTCGCACTGGCGAAACTCTGGATGTCATGGGGCATCAAACCCGCCGCCCTGATCGGCCATTCCATGGGCGAAAACACCGCCGCCGCGCTGTCGGGCGTCATGAGCTTCGAGAACTGCATCGACCTCGTCCTGCTGCGCGGCCGGCTCTTCGACACGGTCGCCCCCGGCGGGATGCTCAGCGTCTCGCTGCCTGCCGCCGAGGTGGAAAACCTCATCGGCGACAGCCTCGACATCGCCTCCATCAACGCCCCCGACCTCTGCGCCGTCACCGGCCCGCAGGACCGGCTCGACGCGCTTCAGGCCAAACTCGAAGCGCAGGAGATCGACTGCCAGCGCATCAATATCGACATCGCGGCCCATTCCCGCATGCTCGACCCGATCCTGCCCGAATTCCGCGCCTTCCTGCAGACGCTCGATCTGCAAGCGCCGGATATCCCTTTCATCTCGAACCGCACCGGCGACTGGATCACCGAAGACGAGGCCACCGACCCTGATTACTGGACAGGCCAGCTTCGCCACTGCGTCCACTTCGCCGACGGCATCACCACGCTGGCCACCAAGCGCGACCGTGTCTTCTTCGAGGTCGGGCCCGGCCGCGCGCTCAGTTCGCTGTCGCAGATGTGCGACGCCGTGCAGCCCGGTCAGGTGCTCAGCGCCCTGCGCCACCCCGACGACAATATTGCTGACGACAAGTTCCTCCTCGGCGTGATCGGCCGCTTCTGGGCCACGGGGATCGAGGCCGACTGGTCCCAGATCTGGGGCGAGGCGCGGCGCAACCACGTCATCCTGCCCACCTACGCCTTCCAGACCAGCCGCTATTTCATCGAACCCGGCAAGGCCCGGCTGGCCGATGCCGCGCCCGAACTGACCCGCAGCGACGACCTTGCGAAGTGGGGCTTCCGCCCGGTCTGGCAGCCCCGCTATGCCGACAGTGACGCCGACACGCTCGCCAATTGCGGGGCCGATACCCCGCAAACGTGGCTCATCTTCGCCGATGACACGGGCCTCACCGACAGCGCCGCCGCCCGCCTTACCGCCGCCGGTCACACCGTCACCACCGTCCGCCCCGGCGACAGCTTCGCGCGCCTCTCGGACGACAGCTACCGCCTCGCCCCCGATCAGGGCCCCGACGGCTATGCCCAGCTTTTCCGTGCGCTCGCCGGAGAGAACCGCCTGCCCGACCGCATTGTCCATGGCTGGCTGGTGACGCAAAAGGAAGCCTTCCGCCCCGGCAGCGATTTCTTCACCCGCAACATGGAGCATGGCTTTCACAGCCTGATGCACCTCGCGCAGGCCATCGAAAGCGTCGACCGGCCCGACGCCATGCACCTCACCGTGCTCACCACCGGCGCGGCTCAGGTCCGCGACGAGGCGCTGCCCTACCCGGAAAAAGCCGCCATCGCCGGCCCGGCGGGCGTGATCCCGAAGGAACTGCCGGGCGTCACCGTCGCCACGCTCGATATCGCCCTGCCTGCACCCGAACCCTCCCGCCGCCGCAAACCCGCGACCGTGACGCTCCCGACCGAGCAGCTTCTCGAAGACCTGCTCGCCGAGCCCGCCAACACGGTTGCCGCCCTGCGCGACGGCCGCCGGTTCGAGCAGCTTTGGAAGCCCGCCGACCTGCCCGCACCGTCCGAGGAAACGACCCCCTTCCGCGACGGCGGCACCTACCTGATCACCGGCGGCATGGGCGGCATCGGCCTGACCGTCGCCCGCGACCTTGCGAAAACCCACGCCGCCAACATCGTGCTGCTCTCCCGCAGCGCCCTGCCCCCGCGCGAGCAGTGGCAAACGCTGATCGACACCATGCCCGCCACCAACCCCGCCGTCGCCCGCATCACCGCTTTGCGCGAGATCGAGGCCCTCGGCGGCGCCGTGCGTGTCGAGGTAGCCGATGTCTGCGATATCGAGCAGATGCAACAGGCCGTCGCCCGCGCCAAGGCAGATTTCGGCGCCATCCACGGCGTCATCCACGCCGCCGGCCTGATCGACGACGCGCCGCTTCTGGGCAAGACCAGCTTCGATGTCGAGCGCGTGCTGGCGCCGAAACTGCACGGACTCCGCGTCCTCGACAGCCTGTTTGCCGAGGGCGAGCTTGACCTCATGGTCCTCTTCTCCTCGACCAGCACGATCACGAAACCGGAAGGCCAGATCGACTATATCGCCGCCAACGAGTACCTGAACGCCTTCGCCAAAGCCCGCCAAGGCAGCAAGACCCGCGTTCTGGCCATCGACTGGGGCGTCTGGAACACCGTCGGCATGGCCGCAATCGCCGTGGCCGAGCGCAACGCCGACAGCGCGGCACCCGAATGGCAGCCCGCCGCCCAACCGCTTCTGGACGCAACCGCCCAGCATTCCGGCGACCGCCTCGCCCGCCTGACGCTCGATGCCAAGCAAAACTGGATCGTCAACGAACACCGCATGTCCACCGGCGCGGCCGTCCTGCCCGGCACCGGCTTCGTGGAACTCGCGCTGCAATCCTACCTCGCCTCGGGCGGTGCGCTGCCGGTCGAGCTGCGCGACATGGTCTTCCTGCGCCCGCTCGACGTGCCGGACACCGCGCCGCGCGCCGTCGAAACCCGCCTCGCCCCCAACGGCCCCGACATGACGTTCGAGACCCGCAGCGCCTGCATCGCCGATGGCCGCGAGGGCATGGTGCTGAACGCCCAAGCCACGCTTGCCGCCGTCGAACATAGCGCCGAGACCGTCGACCTCGCCGCGCTGTCGGCCCGCTGCGCCAATGTCATGGCGCATCACGGGCCCGAGGGCTTCGTCTCCCCGCAGGAGGCGCATCTGAACTTCGGCCCCCGCTGGCGTGTGGTGCAGGATGCCAAGACCGGCGCCGGCGAAGGGCTGGCCCGCCTGATGCTGCCCGAGGCGTTCCAATGCGACCTCGAGCAGGGCCATATCCTCCACCCCGCCATGCTCGACCTCGCCACCGGCTGGGCGATCGAGTTGATCGATGGCTATGCCGGCAACCGCCTCTGGGTGCCCGTCTCCTACGGCTCGATCCGCGTTTTCCGGGCCATGCCGGCGGAGGTGTTCAGCTGGGTGCAGGTCCGTACCGAAAGCGACTGGGAGACGGGCATGGCGGGCTTCGACGTGGTGATCTGCGACGCGCAAGGCCACGTCATCGCCGAGATCACCGATTTCCAGATGCAGCGCCTGTCCGGCGACGTGGCCCTTGGCGGCACCACCGTCAGCGCCCATGACGACGTGCGCTTCCCCGAGGACCGCGCGGCGCGCGCCCTCTCCCCCGCCGAGGCGCAGATGCAGCGCATGGTCGCCCTCGGCATCCGCCCCGATGAAGGCGCCGAGGCCCTGCGCCGCGCACTCGCCCGCCCCGAGGCCCAGATCGCCATCTCGCCCGTGAACCTGACCACGCTGGTGCATCTGGCCGAGGCCCGCGACGAGGCGCGCGAGAGCCAATCCTTCGACCGCCCCGAGCTTGCCTCCGACTACGCCGCCCCCGAAACGCCCACGCAGATCAAGCTGGCCGAAACCTGGGAACACCTCCTTGGCGTCAAGCAGATCGGCGTCGATGACAGCTTCTTCGACCTCGGTGGCCACTCGCTCCTCGCCGTCCGCCTCTTCGCCGCCGTCAAGCGCGACTTCGGCGTGCAGTTCCCCATCTCGGTCCTCTTCGAGGCGCCCACCATCGCCAGCCTCGCCGCCATGCTCGACGCGCGCACCGGCGGCAGCACCGACACCGCCGCACCCGAGGCCGAAGCGCCCACCGCCTTCCGCTTCGCCGTCCCCCTCAACGGCACCAAATCCGCCCGCATGCCCTTCTTCATCGTCGCCGGCATGTTCGGCAACGTCCTGAACCTCCGCCACCTCGCGCTCAGCATGGAGGACCGCCCGGTCTACGGCCTGCAAGCCCGTGGCCTGATCGGCGACGAGGCCCCGCACGACACGATCGAGGAGGCCGCCGCCGATTACATCGCCGAGATGCGCGCCATTCAACCGCAAGGCCCCTACATGATCGGCGGCTTCTCGGGCGGCGGCATCACCGCCTACGAGATCGCCCGCCAGCTCGACGCCGCCGGGCAGGAGGTCGCCATGGTGGTCATGCTCGACACGCCCCTGCCCGTGCGCCCGTCGCTCAAACCCGCCGACAAGGCGCTGATGAAACTGCACGACATCCGCCGCAAGGGGCCGGCCTACCTGCTGGAATGGGCGCGCAACCGCTGGGCATGGGAAAAAACCAAGCGCGCGCAGACACAGGGCGACACCCCGGCCGGCGACAGCGGCAATTTCAACAACCGCCAGATCGAGATGGCCTTCCGCCACGCCGTCGCCCGCTATGACCTCGCCCCGTGGGACGGCCCGCTCACCCTCTTCCGCCCGCCGCTCGACCGGCACTGGAAGGTCAGGGGCGGCAACTTCGTCAGCCGCGAGCGCGAATATGTCTTCCCCGACAACCAGTGGACCCCCTGGGCCCCCAACCTGCAGGTGATCGAGGTGCCGGGCGATCATGACAGCATGGTACTGATGCCCAATGTCAGCGTGCTGGCCAAGCACCTGAACACCCTCGTCCGCGACATCGAGACACCCGCCCGCGCCCCCGCCCCGGCGCGCACGGCGGCGGAGTGACGGCCATGACAGACCCCACCGTCCTCACCATCATCCTCAACTACCGCACGCCCGAGCTGACGCTGAAGGCGCTTGCCGCGGCCCTGCCCGAAATGGCGGGCATCCGCGGCGAGATCCTCGTGGTCGACAACGGCTCTGGCGACGATTCCATCGAGGTGCTGTCGCGCGCCATCGATGCCCTGCCGAACCCGCCCGTTCCCGTCCGCTTCAAGGCCTCGGCCCATAATGGCGGCTTCGGCGCGGGCAACAATTTCGGCATGCATGCCGGCCTCTCCGACGGCAGCCGGCCCGATTTCTACTACATCCTCAACTCCGACGCCTTCCCGCAGAAGGGCGCGATCCGCACCCTGCTCACCCACATGCAGGAACACCGCAAATGCGGCATCGCCGGAAGCGCGATCCGCGGCGTCAACGGCGAACCGCACCAGACCGCCTTCCGCTTCCCCACCATCGCGGGCGAGTTCGAGGGCGCCATCCGCACCGGCATCTTCACCCGCCTCCTGCGCAACTCCGTCGTGCCGCTGCCCCTGCCCGACAGCACGATCCGCGTCGACTGGGTCGCCGGGGCCTCGGCCCTCCTGCGCCGCCGGATGCTCGACGAGATCGGCCTCTTCGACGAGTCCTTCTTCCTCTATTTCGAGGAAACCGACCTCTGCCTGCGCGCCGCCCGCGCCGGTTGGGAAACATGGTATGTCCGCAACAGCGAGGTGCTGCACGAAGGCTCCTCCTCGACCGGCATGAAGCTCTGGAAGCGAACCCCGGCATACTGGTTCGATTCCCGCCTGCATTATTTCACCAAGAACCACGGCCGCGCCTATGCCGCCGGGGCCACGCTGGCCCGGCTGACCGGCTCGCTCCTGTGGCGGACCCGCGCGATCCTGTCGCGCCGGCCCATCGGCGACCCGCCGCATTTCCTGCGCGATCTCGTCACCCATTTCGCCGGCAATATCCGCCGGCGCCCCGACCATGTCGCGGCCACGCCGATGACAAAACCTCTTGTGGAGGAAACGAAATGACCCGGTTTACCAGTGCGCTTGTTGGCGAAGAAACCCTCCTGATCGGCTGCGGCGACCAGCTGCTCGACCACGGCCACGGCATCGCCGCCGTGGTGACCACCAACGCCCAGGTGCGCGGCTGGGCCGCCGCGAAGGGTGTGCCTGTCCACGAGACCACGGCAGCCCTGACGGAGGCGGCGGCGTTCGACTGGCTTTTCAGCATCGCCAACCTCTCGCTCATCCCCGACGAGGTGCTGGCCCTGCCCGCCAAGGGCGCCATCAACTTCCACGACGGCCCGCTGCCGCGCATGGCCGGGCTCAACACCCCGGCCTGGGCACTGCTCAATGGCGCGGCGGAGCATGGCATCAGCTGGCACATGATCGCGGCCGGCATCGACAAGGGCGACCTGCTGGTCACCCGCGACTTCGCCATTGCCGAAGGTGAGACCGCCCATTCGCTCAACGCCAAATGCTACGCGGCGGGCCTCGACAGCTTCGCCGAACTGCTGGGCCAGATCGAGACCGACACGCTCGCCCCCCGCCCGCAGGATTTCGCCACGCGCAGCTATTTTTCGGGCACCAAACGGCCCCACGCCGCCGGTGCCCTCGATTTCAGCCAACCGGCGGAAACCCTCGCCCGCACCATCCGTGCGCTCGATTTTGGCGGCTACTGGAACCCGCTCGGCCTGCCCCGCCTGCTGACGGCGCACGGCCCCCTCTTCGCCCGCAGCGCCACGGTCACGACAACCGAGCCCGACGCCCAACCCGGCCAGATCCTCGAGGCCACCGCCGACAGCCTGACCATCGCCACCACAGACGGCGCCCTGCGCCTCACCTCCCTGCTCGACGCCGAAGGCAAGCCCGCCAGCCCGGGCAACCTGTTCACCGCCGGTGACATCCTCCCCGCCCTCACCCCTGAGACGGCGGAACAACTCACCACTACCGCCGAGCGCCTCGCCAAGCACCAGCGCCACTGGCGCGCCCGCCTCACCGACATGACCCCGGTGCAGGTGCCCCTCGCCGGCCCCGCCACCAAACCCGCCGACTGGACCGTCGAAGACGTGGACCTGCCCGCCGGCCTCGACCGCGACACCGCCCTGACCATCCTCGCCGCATGGGCCCTGCAGGGCGCCGGCCAACGCGCGGGCGACATCGCCTACGCCCCCGCCAGCCTGACGCCCGACGCGCAAACCCCCGCGATCGCCGCGCCGTGGATGCCCCTCCGCCTCGACGCCTCCGACGACACCACGCTCGCCGACCTTACCGCCGCCGTCGCGCAGGAAATCGCCACCGCCGACAGCAAACCCGGCTTCCCCGACGACCTGCGCCTGCGCGACCCGTCGCTCGGCACGCTGCAAACCCCCGCCATCGCCATCACCGAGGGCCCCGCCACCATTCCCGGCGCCGTCATCATGGCCGCGCTCGACCACAACGGCACCTGCCACCTGCATATCGACCGCGCCCGCCTCGACGACGCGGCGATCAGCCTGCTGACCGCCCGCCTCTCGGCCATGCTGACCCGCGCCGCCAATTGTGTGCCGGACACCTTCACCATGCAGGCGCTCTGCACCCTGCCCAAGGCCGAACGCCTGCTTCAGGTCCAGACGTGGAACGCCACGCAAGCCGCCTACGACCCGGCCCTCACCCTCCACCGCGCCTTCGAACAACAGGCCGAGGAAACCCCCGACGCCACGGCGCTGGTCTTCGAGGATACCGAACTCACCTATGCCGAGTTGAACGCCCGCGCCAACCGCGCCGCGCTGGCCCTGCAAGAGGCGGGCGTGGGCCGCAACGTCAATGTGGGCCTCTGCCTGCGCCGCTCGCCCGACCTGCTGATCGGCGCGCTGGCCATCCTGAAAGCAGGCGGCGCCTATGTCCCGCTCGACCCCGACCACCCCGCCGACCGGCTGGCGCATATCATGGGCGACAGCGGCGCGCGCGTCCTGCTGGCCCATGGCGCGACGCAGGAAAACCTGCCCGAAACCGACGCAAGGCTGATCCTGCTCGACCAGATCGACCAGACCGGCGAGGCCGCCAATATCGACGGCGGCGCCGGGGCTGATGACCTCGCCTACCTGATCTACACCTCCGGCTCGACCGGCAAGCCCAAGGGCGTGATGGTCGAACACCGCAACGTCGCCAACTTCTTCCGCGGCATGGATGATTGCGTCGACCGATCGGCAGGCTCCGTCTGGCTGGCGGTCACCTCGATCTCCTTCGACATCTCGGTGCTGGAGCTTTTCTACACCCTCGCCCGCGGCTTCAAACTGGTCGTCACCGGCTCGGAAAACCGCGCCGCCGTGTCGAATGGACCGATCAGCGCCTCGGGCGAGCCGATGGATTTCTCGGTCTATTTCTGGGGCAACGATGACGGCCCCGGCCCGAAAAAATACCAACTCCTCCTCGACGCCGCCCGCTATGCCGACGCCAACGGCTTCGCCGCTGTCTGGACGCCCGAGCGCCACTTCCACGCCTTTGGCGGCCCCTACCCGAACCCCGCCGTCTCGGGCGCGGCCATCGCGGCGGTGACCCAGAACATCGCCGTACGCGCGGGCAGCATCGTCGCCCCCCTGCACCACCCGGCCCGTATTGCCGAGGATTGGGCGGTGATCGACAACCTCACCGACGGGCGCGTGGGCCTTGCCTTCGCCTCGGGCTGGCACCCGGATGATTTCGTCCTGCGCCCCGAGAACACGCCGCCCAACAACAAGCCCGCGCTTTACGACGCGATGGACAAGGCCCGCGCCCTCTGGCGGGGCGAGGCGGTCGAGTTCCCCACGCAATCGGGCGAGATGCTGCCCGTCAAAACCCTGCCCCGCCCGGTCTCGGACGAACTGGAATGCTGGGTCACCACCGCCGGCAACCCCCAGACATGGCGCGAGGCCGGCGAGAAGGGCGCGCATATCCTGACCCACCTTCTGGGCCAGTCCATCGACGAGGTCGCCGACAAGATCGCCCTCTACCACGATGCCCTGCGCGGCGCCGGTCACGACCCGGCCAACCACAAGGTCACGGTGATGCTGCACAGCTTCATCGCCGACAGCCGCGAAAAGGCCCGCGACATTGCCCGCGAGCCGATGAAGAACTACCTCCGCAGCGCCGCGGGCCTCATCAAGCAATACGCGTGGGCCTTCCCGGCCTTCAAGAAACCCGAAGGCGTCAAATCGCCCTTCGAGATGGACCTCGGCACTTTGGGCGAGGACGAGATGGAGGCCATCCTCGACTTCGCTTTCGAACGCTACTTCGAAGACTCCGGCCTCTTCGGCACCGTCGCCGACGGCGTCGCCCGCGCCGAACAACTCAAGCGCATCGGCGTCACGGAAATCGCCTGCCTGATCGATTACGGCATCGCCCCCGAGACGGTGATGGACGGCATGGACCTGATCAAGCAGGTGATGGACACCGCCAACGCCCCGGCCACGCTGGCCGATGACGATTTCTCGCTCGCGGCCCAGATCATCCGCCACGAGGTCACCCACCTGCAATGCACGCCCAGCATGGCCCGCATCCTGACGCAGAACGACGAGGCGCGCATGGCGCTCCGCCATGTCCGCCAGCTTCTGATCGGCGGCGAGGCCTTCCCGACCGACCTCGCCCGCGACCTGCGCAGCGCCACCAAGGCCCGCATCGACAACATGTACGGGCCGACTGAGACCACCATCTGGTCCGCGCACCAACAGGTCGACCCCGGCGCCCGCGGCCACACCGTGCCCATCGGCCAGCCCATCGCCAACACGCAGGCATATATCCTCGACGACACCGGCAACCCGGCCCCCATCGGCGTGGCGGGGGAGCTCTGCCTCGGCGGCGATGGCGTCACCCGCGGCTACTGGCACCGCGACGAACTCACCGCCGAGCGCTTCGTGCCCGACCCCTTCGCCGGCGGCAGCGCCCGCCTCTACCGCACCGGCGACCTTGCCCGCTGGACAGCCTCCGGCACGCTCGACTTCCTCGGTCGCGACGACTTTCAGGTGAAAATCCGCGGCCAGCGCATCGAACTGGGCGAGATCGAAGAGGCGATGAAACACGTGGCGGGCGTCACCGAGGCGGTCGTCGTCCCCCTCACCTCCGCCACCGGCGATACCCGCCTTGCCGGCTACTTCACCGGCACCGCGCCCGAGGACGGCCTGCGCGCGCAGCTGCAATCGCACCTGCCCGAGGCGATGGTGCCCGCCGACCTGATGCAGCTCGATGCCATGCCGCTCACGCCCAACAAGAAGATCGACCGCAAGTCCCTGCCCGCGCCGGTGCGCAAGGCGAAACCCGCCGCCCGCACCACCACGCAGACCACGGGGCTGGAAAGCCGGATCGCCGCGGTGTGGTCCACCGTCCTCGGCGTGCAGCAGATCGCGCCGGAGGACAATTTCTTCGACCTCGGCGGCCACTCCCTGCTGGCGGTGCAGGCGCATCGCGACATCCGCAAGGCGCTCGACGCAACCACCCTGTCGATCACCGACATCTTCCGCTTCCCGGTGCTGCGCGACCTCGCCCGCCACCTCGAAGGTGGCGGCACCGACCCAACCCCGCCAGAGCGCGAGGAGACCACCGAGGCCCGCGCCGCCACCATGTCGAAACGCCGCGCCATGCGCGCCGGACGGGAGCGTCAACTGTCATGAGCCTGCATCCCGGAACCCTCTCGACCGGCTGTCTTGAAGACGACATCGCCGCCCTTTTCGCCCCCGCCGTGTCGGTGGTGATAACCGACCCCACGGACGAGCATGACGCCCCCTTCCCGGAGGAGGCTACGACCATCGCCAAGGCCAACGACAAGCGCCGCCGCGAATTCAGCGCCGGGCGCGCCGCCGCCCGTCAGGCGATGCAGAACATGGGCCTCCCCGCCATGGCGATCCCGGCCGACGAAACCCGCGCCCCGGTCTGGCCCGACACCGTCACCGGCAGCATCAGCCACAACGATCACCTCTGCATCGCCGTCGTCGCCGAGACATGCAACGTGCCCGGCCTCGGCGTCGATATCGAGGAGGCCACCCCGCTCGACCCCGATCTCTACCCCGAGATCTGCACCCTGCCGGAACGCGCGTGGCTCTCCCTGCAAGCGGAAGAGACGCGCGGCCTGCTCGCCAAGCTGGTCTTCAGCGCCAAGGAATGCGCCTACAAGTGCCAGTTCCCGATCAGCCGCACCTTCCTCGAATTCCACGATCTCGAAATCACCGCCGATCTCGAAACCGGCCAGTTCGAGGCGACCTTCATGCGTCCGGTCCCCGGCTTCGAACGGCGCGCGCGCCTCTATGGCCGCTACGTGCTGGCCAAGGGGCAGATCATCACTGCCATCACCGCCGAACAGCACCCGACCCTCGCCGCCCAGCGCCGGCGCGTGTCGTGGTGGTAGACGGGGCGCAAACCGGATTGAAATGATGATCGACCGCACGACCATTCTTCTCGGGCTGGCCGTCCTGACCGCCGCCGCCGTGGCGCTCTGGGTGGTCATGTGGCGCCCCGCGCTCTCGCCCGAGAAGCTGCGCGAAACCTATGCCGACCCGGCCCCGGAACCGCCCGGGCGGGGCCTGCATGTCTTCCACCTCGGCCACAGCCTCGTGGGCCGCGACATGCCCGCCATGCTGGCCCAGCTCGCCAATGACGGCCACCGCTACGAAAGCCAGCTTGGCTGGGGCACCTCGCTCAAGCAACATTACGAGCCCGGCGAAACCATCAACGGCTTCGAGGCCGAGAATGACCACCCCCGCTTCCGCCCCGCCCGCGAGGCGGTCGAGTCGGGCGAATACGACGCCATCGTCTTCACCGAGATGGTCGAGATCCGCGACGCCATCCAGTACCACCAGAGCGGCAAGTACCTCGCCCGCTGGGCCGCCCTTGCGCGCGACGCCAACCCGCACACCCGCCTCTACCTCTACGAGACATGGCACAAGCTCGACGATCCCGACGGCTGGCTCGACCGGCTGGACCGCGACATCGACCGCCACTGGATCGGCGAACTGCTGCAACAGGATCTTGTCCGAAACACGCCCGAACGCCCGGTCTACCTGATCCCCGCCGGTCAGGTGATGGCCCGCTTCGTGCGCGAGGTCGAGGCAAGCGGCGGCACCGGCGACATCACCGGGCGCGAGGATCTGTTCCAGCGCAAGGAGGACGGCACGCTCGACCCGATCCATATCAACGACCTCGGCGCCTATCTCGTGGCGCTCACCCATTACGCCGTGCTTTACCAAAGCTCGCCCCTCGGCCTGCCCCACCGGCTCGACCGCGCCGACGGCACCCCGGCCGATGCGCCCACCGAGGCCACCGCCCGCCTGATGCAACAGATCGTCTGGGACGTGGTCACAAGCCGCCCGGAAACAGGAGTGCCGCAATGATCCGCATCCTCGCCTGCCTGCTTCTGCTGATGACCGCCCTTCCGGCCACGGCCCAGTCAGACCCCCGCGATTTCCCCCTCGCCATCAACCTCGCCGAGGTCAATGACTGGAGCGCCGAGCAACCCTTCATCGACGTCTTCAAGACCGCCCGCCGCTGGATCGGCCACAAGCCCGGCCAGTGGGGCGGCGTCGAGTTCGAGGAATTGGAGGCGCGCGGCCTGCTCGACGATCAGGGCTGGCCCACCTCCGTGCCCCACGACCTCGGCTCGATTGGCACGCTGATCCTCACCGACCTGCCCGCCGAGGCCGATATCTACGCCGGCCGCTACGTGCTGCGCTTCGAGGGCGAAGGCATCGTCGAGGTCGGCGGCGCCGCCAGCAATACCCGCTACGGCAAGGGCCGCGTCGCCTTCGACTTCAAACCCCAGACCGGCGGCATGGTCCTAATCAAGATCCAGCGCTCCGACCCGATGAAGACGGGCGATTACGTCCGCAACATCACCGTCGTCCGCGAAGAACATGAAGAGGCCTTCGCGAACGGCGCCGTCTTCAACCCGCTCTGGCTGGAGCACATGCAGGGCTTCAAGGTCCTGCGCTTCATGGACTGGATGCACACCAACAATTCCGACCAGCAAGACTGGTCCCACCGCCCCAAGCCCGACGATTTCTCCTACACCCGCCACGGCATCCCCGCCGAGATCATGATCGCGCTCGCCAACGAGCTGGGCGCCGACCCGTGGTTCTGCATGCCGCACCTCTCCGACGAGACCTACCAGCGCAACTTCGCCGAACTCGCCCGGGCCCAACTCGACCCCAGCCTGAAGACCTATGTCGAATATTCCAACGAGGTCTGGAACTGGCAATTCACCCAGGCCGAATGGACCGAGGCACAGGCACAGGACCGCTGGGGCCAGCGCTACAAGGGGCAGGACTATTACGGCATGAAGACCGCGCAGATGGCGCAGATCTGGGCCGATGTCTTCGCCGATGCCCGCGACCGCCTGATCACCGTCATCTCCACCCAGACCGGCTGGCTCGGGCTGGAACGCGCCATCCTCGACGCCCCCCTGTGGGTCGCCGAGGGCAACGAGGCGCCCCATACCTTCGCCGACGCCTACGCCATCACCGGCTATTTCGGCTCCTATCTCGGCCGCGACGAGATGCGCGACATCACGCTGGCCAAGATCACCGAAAGCATCGAGGCCGCCGAGGCCGACGCCCGCAGCCAGGGTCTCACCGGCGAGGCGCTCGCCGCCCATGTCGAGGCGCACCGCTTCGACATGGCCACCGACTGGGCGGTGGGCGCGCTGACGAACTCGCGCCAGTACGGTGACGAGTTCGACGGGCTCGACCGCGCCACCGACACGTTCTTCACCTATCAGGCCGATATCGCGCAGGAATACGGGCTCGACCTCATCGTCTACGAGGGCGGCACCCATATCGTCGGCGTGGGCGCACAGGTGGGCGACGACACGCTCACCGCCTTCTTCACCCATTTCAACTACACGCCCGAAATCGCCGCCCTCTACCGCACCCTCTTCGAAAAATGGGCCGAGATCAGCGACGGACCCTTCGCGCTCTTCAATGACGTGAACGTGCCGATGAAATGGGGAAGCTGGGGCCACCTCCGCCACTTGGGCGACGCGGGCAACCCCCGCTGGCAGGTCGTGGAAGAGTTCAAGTAGAATGGCGCCCGACGCCCCCGCCCCCAAGGCCACGGTCATTATCCCGGCCAATAACGAGCAGGCCTATATCGGCGCCTGCCTCGACCGGCTCGCCGCCTCGGCGGGCGACACCCCGTTCGAAACCATCGTCGTCGCCAATGCCTGCACCGACGGCACGGTCGCCATCGCGGAAGAGGTGGCCGACCTTATCCAGACCCCCGCCCGCGCGATCCGGGTGATCGCCACCGACAAGGGCGGCAAGCTTGGCGCCCTGCAACTGGGTGACGAGGCGGCCCGCGCGCCCATCCGCATCTATCTCGACGCCGATGTCACTGTCAGCCCCGCCCTGATCCCGGCGCTGATCGCCACGCTCGAAACCGACGCCCCCCGTTACGCCAGCGGCACGCCCGAGATCGCCCCGGCGCAAAGCCCCGTCACCCGCGCCTATGCCCGCTTCTGGCAAAAGCTCCCCTTCGTCACCACCGGCGTGCCGGGCTTCGGCCTCTTCGCCGTCAACGGCCCCGGCCGCGCCCGCTGGGACGAATGGCCCGAGATCATTTCCGACGACACTTTCGCCCGGCTGAACTTCACGCCCGACGAACGGGTCAGGCTGCCCCAAACCTACCGCTGGCCGATGATCGAGGGCCTCTCCGGCCTGATCCGCGTCCGCCGCCGGCAAGATCGCGGCGTGCGCGAGATCGGTGAGAGATTTCCCCGCCTGCTGCAAAACGCGGATCGTTCCGCCTCCTCCCGAACGGGCAAGCTCAAGGCCATCCTGCGCGATCCCCTGGGTTTTCTCGTCTACGGCTTCATCGCGCTCTGCGTCCGCCTGCCCGGAAACGGTGGAAGCACTTGGGCACGCGGTCGGTAAGCTGCCTTGCCCGGAATAAAGCCGCGCTTTAGCGCGGCGCCGGGCAGCGCCCGACCGCCCCCAGGGCGGGCGCTTCTGCACCGGCACCATGCAGAGCGAATGTCGGAGGTGAGCCGCACCATAAATCAACCATCACATCCGTCGGCGCGCCCACCCGCGGTCGGGCCCTGCCCGGCTCCTCACCGTCAGGGCTGATCCACCGCCGCCCGGAAATGCCCCGCCAGTTTTTTTGCCTCGCGGTACATGTCATGCCGCTCCAGCACCCTCGCCCGCCCGGCACGGCCCAGCGCCGCCCGGTCCTCCGCCGGCATCGCCGCCAGCGCCATCACCGCCTCGGCCAAGGCCGCATCATCCCCCGCCGGCACCAGCCAGCCGGTCACGCCTTCCTGCACCAGCTCCGGAATACCGGCCACATAGGTGGCAATCACCGGCCGCCCCGCCGCCATCGCCTCCATGATCACCATCGGCAAGCCTTCCGCGAAGCTCGGCAGCACCAGCGCATGACACCCCGCCGGCGCGGCCCTGACCTCCTCTTCCGTCTGCCACCCGGCCAGCGTCACCTCGCGCTCGAGCCCGCGCTCGGAAATCTCCGCCTCCAGCGCCCCACGCAATTCACCATCCCCGATCAACGTCAGGCGCACATCCTCCACCGCCCCGGCAACCCGGCTCATCACCGGCATCAGGATCAACTGCCCCTTCTGCTCCGACAGCCGCCCGATATTCACCAGCCGCAAGGCCCCCTCCGGCATCGGCCCCGGCTCGGCGAACGCCTCCGGGTCGATCCCGCAATGCACCACCTTCACCCGGTCCCAAGCCTCATGCGGCAGCCACCGGCACAATTGGCTCCGCCCATAGGAACTCACCGCCACCGTAAACGCCGCCCGCTCCATCTTCCTTGCCAGCGACAAAGAATGCACCGCGTCGAACTCCTCCGGCCCGTGCACGGTAAAGCTATATGTCGGCCCGCCCAGCAGACGCACCAGCATCGCCACGGCGGCGGCATTGGTGCCGAAATGCGCGTGCATGTGCTCGACGCCTTTCACCAGCCTCAGCACATGGCACGCCTCCACAAGGTAAACGAGATGCCGCAGCCGCCCCGCGGGCGATACCCGGCCCCTCTCCATCGCCGCCTTCAGCGCCGCGAAAAACGCCCCCGGCCGCGCCAGCATCACCGCCAAAAGCGACACCAGCAGCGCCCCCTTCCCTGCCTCCAGCACGTAGCGCGTCCGCCCCTGCTCCTCGCGGTCCTGCCCATCCTTCAGCGGCACGTCCCCCCGCCGCATCGCGATCCGCTCCACCGAAAGGCCCAGCCGCTCCAGCCCCTTCAGCTCTCGCCGGATGAAGCTTTGCGACGGCTGGGGGTAAGTGTTCAGAATATAGGCGATTTTCACGGGCGACACCGGGGCTCGGACAGTTCCGCCCCACGCTACAGCCGCCACGACCCCAAGAAAAGGCGCGACCTCAAGGACATAGGCCACTCCCCCGCAGCCGTGTGCAATTGACCACGCCCCCGCCTGCCCCTAGCGTGCCATCAGGTACAATCAGGCATCCGGTCACCCCCACCCATGAAACGCCTCCTCCACGCATTCCAGGGCGCGACCCTGACCGGACGGATCCTGCGCAGCACGTCATGGGTGGTGCTGGGCTATGGCGGGGCTCAGGCCATCCGCCTCGGCTCCAACCTGATCCTGACACGCATCCTCTTCCCCGAGGCGTTCGGGATGATGGCGCTGGTGACCATGGTCACCGTCGGCCTGATGATGTTCTCCGACATGGGCATCGGCCCGGCGCTGGCCCGCAGCCCGCGCGGCGACGACCCCGAATTCCTCAACACGGCATGGTCGCTCCAACTGATGCGCGGCGTCGCACTCTGGCTCGTCACTCTGGCGCTGGCCTACCCCTTCGCCGAACTCTACGGCTACAAGGAACTGGCCCTCTACCTCCCCGTCGCCGGGCTCTCGCTCGTCCTCACCGGCTTCTTCCCCACCCGCATGGAACTCGCCCGCCGTCACCTGCTCATGGGCCGGGCCACCATGCTCGACCTCATCAGCCAGCTTCTGGGCCTCGCCATCATGGTGCTGCTCGCGCTCTGGACCCGGTCGGTCTTCGCCCTCGTGGTGGGCAGCGTGCTCACCAACCTCATCAAGCTCATCGTCATGTGGTACGGCCTGCCCGGCCGCCGCGACCGTTTCCAGATCGAGAAACCGGCGCTGACCGAGCTGGTCGGCTTCGGCAAGTGGATCTTCCTCGGCACCGCCTTCGCCTTCGTCAGCACGCAGGGCGACAAGGCGGTGCTCGGCAAACTCCTCAGCCTCGAAATGCTGGGCATCTACAATATCGGCTTCTTCCTCGCCAGCTTCCCCATGGCGCTGGGACAGGCGGTGGCGCAGGACCTGCTGATCCCGATCTATCGCAACAAGCCCCCCGCCGAATCCCCCGAAAACCGCCGCAAACTGCAACGTATGCGCTTCCTGCTTACCGGCGGTCTCTGCGCCCTTTTGCTGCTGATGGCCTATGCCGGCCCGCCGCTCGTCGCCTTCCTCTACGACGCCCGATATATCGAGGCCGGGCCGATCATCGTCATCATGGCCTGCGGCTTCCTGCCCAAGATCATCGGCATGAGCTACGATCAGGCGGCGCTGGCGGCGGGCGACTCGCGGCGGGTGTTCTTCCTGACCGGCATCCGCTCGACCCTGCAGATCGTCCTGCTGCTCCTCGGGCTGCACTGGTTCGGGCTGGTGGGCGGCGTCGCCTCCTACGGCGTGGCCATGCTGCTCGCGCACCCCATCCTGATCGCCCTCGGCCTGCGCCACAAGGCGTGGGACCCGCTGCACGACGTGATCAGCTTCACCCTCGCGGGCCTGCTGGCCGCCGGCGCCATCGCGCTCCACTGGGAGGCGCTGCTGAGCATCTCCTCGACGCCCGTGGGCTGAGCCTCAGACCGCCCGCCGCCCCCGGAACGCCCGCATCAGCATCGACCGCCGCTTGCCGCGCGGCGCCTCGGGAATGACCGCCACCGGCGCAAAGCCAAGGTCGCGCTCCATCACCGCGGCACTGCGGACGACCGGGTTCATCAGGTCCAGCAACAGTGCGATGCCGAACGCCACCATCAGGCTGGCGAAAACGCCCAGCACGACGAATTTCTTGCGCGACGGGGTCGACGGGTAATCCGGCCACGACGCCGGCTCCAGCACGGTCAGATGCTCCGACTGGCCCTCCGACTCGAGCTGGAACCCGATCTCGGCGGCCTTGCGGCTTTCGCTCACGCTGGCCAGCTCTTCCTTCATCGTCTCCAGATTGCGGGTCAGCTTGGTCAGCTCCGCCTGCAACGCCGGATCGATCTCGCTCGCGGCCGACACGGCGGCAAGGCTGTCGGTCAGGTAATCGCGCTGCTCGGTCAGGTCGTTGAGCCGGGCGAGGTTCTCGTCCCGCTCCCGCTCTTCCAGCCGCGTCAGGTTGCCCCCCCCGGCCTCGCGTTCCAACTGGCGCTCCAGCACGATCATCTGCCGCTCGACCGACAGGATTTCCGCCCGCAGCGCCTCGATTTCGCGCTCCTGCGAGGCGCGCGCGCCCTCCGCGGGCATGTCGTTGCGCTGGCGGAAGGTGGCCAGCCTCTCTTCGAGATCCGCCACCTCGGCCTCCAGCCGGCTCTGCCGCAGGGTGAAGAAAGACAGCGTCTCCTCCGCCCGTTCCAGCCGCTTGTTCTGGCTCAGGTCCACGGTCCGGCGGGTCACTTCCTCGGCCAGCGCCTGCGCGGTCTCGCGGTCGCCCCACGTCGCCGTCACCCGCACCAGCGAAATCGCCCCGTCGCCGCTCGTCCCGGTCCGCGCCGCGGCCACGCCCGACACGCGGATCGACCGGCGCAGAACCGATACCTTCTCGCTGTCCGGCAGCCCGCCCATCTCGTCCAGCACGCCCACCTCGGCGGCCATGTCGAGGATCGCGTCATGCGACATCACCCGCTGCTCGACGATCTGCAACTGGCGCGCGTCGGCGCCCGACACCGTCGGCGGCGCCAGCGCGTCGGCCACCTTGGCATCCTCCACCTGCAACACCGCCTGCGAGGTATATTCATGCGCCTGCGACAGCGCGTACAAAAGGGCCGCCACACAGCCCAGAACCGTCAGCCGCACGATCAGCCAGAAGCGGCGCCGCACCATGTCGCGAAGTTCTTCAATCCAGTCCGAAAGGCTCATCGGATACGTCCTAACCTGTCACCAAGACAATCGTTACCATACACCGCCGGCGCACCCGCGCCGGCCCGCATCACCGCCGCCGCGCCTTCTTGCGCGGCAGGCGCCCCCGGTTCAGCACCACGCCCAGCAACGGCACGCGGCCGTTCAGCATTTTCTGACACTGGGCGATATCCTCGGCCACCGTCCTGGTGCCATCGACCACCAGAAGCACGCCGTCGACCTGCGGCAGGAAGGCCGTCACGTCATCATACTCCAGCAACGGCGGCATGTCGCACAGGATCACGTCCGGCGTCAGCGCGCCGGTGATCTCGTCCAGAACATCCGCCGTGCTCTGGCTCTGCAACAGCTCCGAGGGGTTCGGCGGCACGTCCGAATTCAGCCCGACGGCAAGGTTCTCGCCATAGCGTTCGAGACAGTCGTAATACGGCACCTCCCCGGCCAGCAGCCCGGCAATGCTCTGCACCGGCTTATGGCCCAGCGCCTCGCCCAGCCCCGGCTTGCGCTGGTTGAGATCCAGAAGCACCGTGGTCACATCCGGGATGGCCGCCATGCTGAGCGCGAGGTTGAGTGTGGTATAGGTCGTGCCGCAGCCCGAGGTCGGCGCGGTCACGGCAACCCGGCCGATTCCGTGCGACTTCATCGTCTGCAAAAGCTGGGTGCGCAGGGTATCGGTGGCGTGCTTGACACTGTCCGACCGGCTCCGCAGCTTCATCGCGGCACTCTGATGCCCGCGCCATGCGGGTTTCAGGATTTGCCACGAGCCAAGCTCGAGAAGGTCCGTTCCGGTCTGCGTCATCCGCTCTTTGCCATCCTTTCTTTCACCCGCCGGCACGGCAACCAAAGCCCTGGCAGAGACGCCCGGACCCGGTTCAACGACCGGCGCGGCGCCGGCCTCGATGGCTTCGGCGCCAAGCAAAGAATGCTTCAGCTTGCGGTCAAACGGCAAGCCCGGTTCGGGCGCGCGGCCGGAACCGGTTTCCTGATCGTCTGTCGGGCCCTTTGATTTTGCCCAGTCGAACGACACCTCGTACCTCTCGAACATCTTCCATCCATTCTCTGCGGCCCGACCCCTCGGGCACGCCCCCACCCCCTTTTTAACTCAATGGCCGGTCCGCCTCAGGACCACGCCGATCGTCTGCCACAGAACCTTGGCGTCCTTCGGCAGCGACAGCTCCGCGTCATAGGCCGCGTCATAGAAGGCCCGGTCGGCGAAGGAGCTTTCGTTGCGGCGGTCGACCTGCCAGTAGCCGGTGATCCCCGGCCGCACCGCGAAATAATGCCGCGGATCGCCGTAAAGCGGCAACTGGTCCGGCATCATCGGGCGCGGGCCCACGAGGCTCATCTCGCCCTTCAGCACGTTCCACAGCTGCGGCAGCTCGTCCATCGACGTCATCCGCAGCAGCGCGCCCACACGGGTGATCCGCGGATCCTTCTTCAGCTTCTGCGACACGTCCCATTCGCGCTTCAGCTCCGGGTCTTTCGCCAGAAGCTCGGCCAGCTTCTTGTCCGCGTCGCGCACCATCGTCCGCAGCTTGAGGATCGAGAACCGCTCGCCGTTCAGGCCCAACCGCGGCTGGCGGTAGAACGGGTTGCCCCCCTCGAGGAACAGCAGGCCGGCCGCGACCGCGATGAACGGCAGGTACACCGGCAGGAACGCCAGAACCAGCAGGATATCGAAGGCCCGCTTGCCGGCCCGGCGATAGACCTGACCGCGCTTTGGCCGCTCGATGGCCTTCGGCGGAACGGCCGCGGCAGCGCCCCCCGCAAGGTCCATACCCTGGATCACGGCGGGTGCGGTCCCCCGGGCAGGAGCGGAATGAAGGTAAAGATCAGCAGCCACGAGACACCCCAACTAATTACTCAATCGCACTCGTACAGAGGCGGACCCAAGCGGATAGAACCGGCCGCAAGGCCCCGCGTCCAAGCACACAAACCACCTCCCCGGCCGCTAATGCTTCGGCCAGCCAAACTTACCAACTTGGGCAGCGGTCCTCTTTAAGGCGGATTTTCGCCTTGAACTTGACACAATTCACCGTATCGCAGTCGCGAAAATCTTAAACTTTCTAAACGGAAACAGTTTGTTTCCACACATGTTAACACCCTGCATACCGCGTTGTAAATAAAGCATTTTTAGATCAACTGCGACAGCCAACCTGACGTAAATGCTTATGTTTCACGCAGAAGTGGTGTTCTTGCAAGAGCGGGTAAAAGGCCAAATCTGGCCAGATTGTGCATGTCCGCCCAAATCCCGCCACATTTACCAACCCGATTCCCTTCCCCTGCGGAAGCTTCGCTCCGCAATTATGACCACCCCGCCCCGGCGCCCGCCCCGGTCCCGTCTGCAGGAGGGCCCTTGCGGCCGGTGCCGGATGGCCACTAGAACCGGGGAGCGCGACCATCCGAAAGGGCAACACCCGTGACCTCCGAGACCAATCGAAGCCTCTGGCGGGCCACCGCGAGCGACAGCGTGCCCTCGACCCGGTTCGACGCCGATGCCGAGGCCGACCTCGCCGTGATCGGCGGCGGCTTCACCGGCTGCGCGGCCGCGCTCGACGCCGCCCGCCGCGGCGCCGCCGTCACCGTGTTCGAGGCCGAGACGGTGGGCCATGGCGGCTCGGGCCGCAATGTCGGGCTGGTTAATGCCGGGCTCTGGCTGCCCCCGGACGAGATCATTGCCCATGCCGGCGAAACCGACGGGATGCGCCTGCTGACCGCGCTCGGCGAAGGGCCGACCACCGTCTTCGACATCATCGAGCGCGAGGGCATCGACTGCGAGGCCACGCGCGCCGGTACCCTCCACCTCGCCCACGCCCCCTCCGGCCTCGACGACCTCCGCGAACGCTTTCGGCAGGGCAACCGCATCGGCGCCCCGATCCAGCTTCTCGACGCCGAGGAAACCGCCCGCCGCACCGGCAGCACCCGCTTCCACGGCGCCCTCTGGGACCCGCGCGCCGGAACCATCCAGCCGCTCGCCTATTGCCGCGGCCTCGCCCGCGCGGCCATCGCCGAGGGCGCGCAGATCCACGAGAACACCCCGGTCACCCGCATCGGCCGCGACAGCGACACATGGGTGATCGAGGCGGGCGGCCACCGCCTCCGCGCCCGGCACCTTCTGCTGGCCACCAACGCCTATCACCGCGAAGTCAGGGGCGCCGCCGCCCCCGGCTTCGTGCCCGTCTGCTTCAGCCAGTTCGCCACCGCGCCCCTGCCCGCCCACCTGCGCGAGAAGATCCTGCCGGGCGGCGAGGGCTGCTGGGACACCGCGCTCGTCATGTCCTCGTTCCGGATGGACAAGGCCGGCCGCATGATCGTCGGCGGCATCGGTGACGCCACCGGCCCCGCCAGCCCGATCCACGCCGCATGGGCCCGCCGCAAGCTGCGCGAGGTCTACCCCGAGCTTGCCGACCAGCCTTTCGAGCATTCATGGAGCGGCCGCATCGCCATGACCGGCGATCACCTCCCCAAGATCGTCTCCTTCGGGCCCAACGCGCTGGCGGTCTTCGGCTATTCCGGCCGCGGCATCGCCCCCGGCACGGTCTTCGGCACCGCTGCCGCCAAGGCGCTCCTGACCGACGACCCCTCGCACCTGCCCCTGCCGGTCACCTCCGGCCATGCCGAACGCTTCACCGCGATCCGGCAGGCCTATTACGAAACCGGCGCGGCCCTCACCCACCTGACCAAGCCGCTGCCGTTTACGTGAGCGGACCGAGAGGCCACTAAGCCGGGCAGCGCCCGACCGCGGGTGGGCGCGCCAACGCGTGTGTTGGTTGATTTATGGCGCCGCTACATCCCACGCCTGCTCTGCATGACTCCGTCGCAGAAGCGCCCGCCCGGGGGGCGGTCGGGCGCTGCCCGGCGCCGCGCCAAGGCGCGGCTTGGCTCCGGGCCGTGACTTTCTCCAACCTCACAGTATCCCCCGCAACCACCCCGTGAACTTCTCCAACGGCGGCCGCACCGCCGCCTCCGACGGCCAGACAAGGTAATACCGCCCCTCCACAAGGCTCGCCTCGCCATATGGCACCACCAGCGTCTGCCGCTCCAGCTCCACCTCGGCCAGGTAATCCGGCAACAGCGCCACCCCCATCTCGTGCACCGCCGCCTGCGTCATCGTCGCGAACTGGTCCACCAGCATCCCCGTCACGCTGCCCACCTCCACGCCATGCGCGGCAAACCACTGCTCCCACGCCCCCGGCCGCGTCTCCAACTGCAGCAACGGCAGCTCCAGCAAATCCGCCGCAGACCCCAAAGGCTCCGGTGCCAGCCGGGGCGAGCACACCGGCACCACCCGCTCCTCCCGGATCGGCAGGTACTCCACATCCTGCCAGTCGCGCCCGCCGAAATGGATCGCCGCATCGAACCCCTCCTGCGCGAAATCGAACGGCGCCAGCCGCGTCGACAGGTTCACCGTCACCTCCGGATGCGCCCGTGCGAAATCCTGCAATCGCGGCGCCAGCCAGTGCATTCCGAACGCCGGCAGAATGGCCAAATTCAGCCCGCCCCCCGTCGGGTTCGCCTTCAACTCCAGCGACGCATGGGCAAGGTCGCGCAGGTATTTCCGCACCTTCCGGCAATAATCCTCCGCCGCCGGCGTGAGGGTCAGCCGTGTCCCCCGCCGCTGCACCAGCGTGGTGCCCAACTGCCCCTCCAACACCTTCAACTGCCGGCTCACCGCGCTATGGGTCAGCGACAGCTCCTCCGCCGCCGCGCTGGCACTCCCCAGCCGCTCCACCGCCTCCAAGGCCAGAAGCGAACTGATCGAGGGCAGAAAGCGGCGCGGTGTCAGCATTGTGAGTTTTTCTCCAAGTTATGTCAGCTAGTTTCGCTTTTCCTTTCCAAGGATTCCACCCAAATTGCGCGCAAACGCGTCAAACAGGGCCCCACACCACCATGACGAAAGCGAACAATCCCGCCGCCCACCGCCCGGCAGGCCGCCTGTCGGGCATCGCCCTGTCGGAAATCGTCCAGATTTCCGAACGCGCCCGCCAGATGCGCGCCGAAGGCCGCGACGTCATAGCCCTCAGCACCGGCGAGCCCGATTTCCCCACCCCGCCCGAGGTAATCGAGGCCGCCCATCAGGCTGCGCTCGCCGGCCAGACCCGCTACACCCCCACCGCCGGCACGCCCGAGCTCCGCGCCGAAATCGCCCGCCAGACCGGCACCGAGCCCACCAATGTCATCGTCTCCACCGGCGCCAAACAGGTGCTGGCCAACGCCATGCTCGCCACGCTCGACCCCGGTGACGAGGTCATCATGCCCGCGCCGTTCTGGACCAGCTATGCCGACATGGTCCGCATGGCGGGCGGCACGCCGGTCATCCTCCCCTGCCCGCTCTCACAGGGCTTCAAGCTCACACCGCAACAGCTCGCCGAGGCCATCACGCCCAACACCCGCTGGCTTATGCTGAACTCCCCCTCCAACCCCTCTGGCGCCATCTACACCGCCGGGGAATACGCCGCACTCGCCGACATCCTCACCGCCCACCCCCATGTCTGGATCGTCGCCGACGAGATCTACGAGCATCTCAGCTACACCCCCTTCACCAGCTTCGCCGAGGCCGCCCCGCAGCTCCGCGACCGCACCCTCATCGTCAACGGCGTCTCCAAGGCATGGTCCATGACCGGCTGGCGCATCGGCTGGGGCATCGGCCCGGCCGACCTCATCCGCGACATGATCTCCGTGCAGGGCCAGACAACCTCCGGCGCGCCGTCCGTCTCGCAGGCCGCCGCCCTCGCCGCCCTGCAAACCGACGCGCAACTCCTCGAAGACCGCCGCGCCACCTTCCTTGCCCGGCGCGACGCCACCATCGACGGTCTCAACGCCATCCCCGGCCTCACCTGCCCGGCCCCCGACGGCGCCTTCTACGCCTTCCCCGACTGCTCGGCCCTCATCGAAGGCCGGTTCGACAACGACGCCGCCCTCTGCCAATGGCTGCTGGAGGAAACCGGCGTCGCCCTCGTCCCCGGCCGCGCCTTCGGGATGCCGGGCCATGTGCGCCTCTCCTTCGCCTATGCCGAATCCCAGATCCGCGAGGCGCTTTCCCGCATGAAAACCGCCATCGACCGGTTGACCTCCGCCCCCTCCCCGGCCTTCGCTGGGCACAGCGACTAACACGACGGAACGAGCCCCCGATGGACAGAGCCCAGATCGTACATGACAACTTCCTGCGCCGGGTAGCCGCGGGCGACCTCCCCGCAGGCGCCCCCCCGGCCGACGGGCTGAGCCGCACCGAAGCCGTCTCCCTCTTCCGCTCACAATGCCTCTCCCGCGCCCTCGACCGCCACAGCCGCGCCATGCAGAAGGCGGGGCAGGGCTATTACACCATCGGCTCCTCGGGCCACGAGGGCATGGCCGCCATCGCCGCCGCCACGCGCCCGACCGACCCCGCCTTCCTCCACTACCGCGACGCCGCCTTCCAGATCGCCCGCAGCGCACAGGTGCCGGGCCAGACCACCACGTGGGACATGCTCCTCTCCTTCGCCTGCTCGTCCGAAGACCCGATCTCCGGCGGCCGCCACAAGGTGCTGGGCTCCAAGGCGCTCAACATCCCCCCGCAAACCTCCACCATCGCCAGCCACCTGCCCAAGGCCGTCGGCGCCGCCTATGCCATAGGGCTGGCCCGCCGCCGCCCGCCCGAACACCGCCAATACGCCGAGGATGCCATTGCCATCTGCTCCTTCGGCGACGCCTCGGCCAACCACTCCACCGCCCAAGGCGCCTTCAACACGGCGGGCTGGACCTCCTACCAATCCATCCCCCTGCCGCTCCTCTTCGTCTGCGAGGACAACGGCATCGGGATCTCCGTCAAAACGCCCAAGGGCTGGATCGCCGCCAATTTCGCCCACCGCCCGGGCCTGAAATACTTCTCCTGCGACGGCCTCGATATCTTCGACACTTACCGCGCGGCGCAGGAAGCGGCCCACTACGTCCGCACCCGCCGCAAGCCCGCCTTCCTCCATGTCCGCACCGTCCGCCTCTATGGCCACGCCGGCGCCGACATGCCCACCACCTACATGCCCAAGGCCGAGGTCGAGGCGGAAGAAGCCAACGACCCCCTCCTCCACTCCGTCCGCCTTCTCTCCCAATCCGGCGCGATGGAGCCGCAGCAGGCCCTCGACATATACAATGACACCTGCACGCGCGTCGAACGCGTCGCCGAGGAGGCCACCACCCGCCCCCGCCTCAAATCCGCCGCGCAGGTCATGGAAAGCCTCATCCCCCCGGCCCGCCCCTGCAAACCCACCAACGGCCCCGACGCCACCACCCGCGAAGCCGCCCTCGGCCCCGACCTCAAGGCGCAATCCGAGCCGCAGATCATGTCGCGCCTCATCAACTGGGCGCTCACCGACCTGATGCTCGAACACGGCGAGATCGTCATGATGGGCGAGGATGTGGGCCGCAAGGGCGGCGTCTACGGCGTCACGCAAAAGCTCATCGCCCGCTTCGGCCCCGACCGCGTCATCGACACGCTGCTCGACGAGCAATCCATCCTCGGCCTCGCCATCGGCATGGCCCAGAACGGCTTCACCCCGGTCCCGGAAATCCAGTTCCTCGCCTACCTCCACAACGCCGAGGACCAGATCAGGGGCGAGGCCGCCACCCTGCCCTTCTTCTCCAACGGGCAGTTCACCAACCCCATGGTGATCCGCATCGCGGGCCTCGGCTACCAGAAAGGCTTCGGCGGCCATTTCCACAACGACAATTCCGTCGCCGTCATCCGCGACATCCCCGGCGTCATCCTCGCCTGCCCCTCCAACGGCGCCGACGCCGCGAGAATGCTCCGCGAATGCGTCCGCCTCGCGCGGGAGGAACAGCGCGTGGTCGTCTTCCTCGAACCCATCGCCCTCTACCCGATGCGCGACCTGCATGACGAGAAAGACGGCGGCTGGATGACCACCTACCCCGAGCGCGGCGAAACCATCCCCCTCGGCTCCGTCGGCACCCACGGCAAGGGCACCGACGTCGCCATCGTCAGCTTCGCCAACGGCCATTACCTCTCCCGCCAAGCCGCCAAACGCCTCGAAGCGGACGGCATCACCACCCGCAGCATCGACCTCCGCTGGCTCTCCCCCCTGCCCGAAGAGGCCCTCCTCGACGCCATCAAGGGTGCCAAACGCGTGCTGATCGTGGACGAAACCCGCCGCACCGGCGGCGTGGCCGAGGCGCTGATGGCGCTCATCTCCGAGCGCACCGACCTTCCCCATGCCCGCCTCACGGCCGAGGACAGCTTCATCGCCACCGGCCCCGCCTATGCCGCCACCATGCCCTCCGCCGATTCCATCGTCGACGCGGCCACCCAATTGGTGCGAGGCAAAAAATGAAAACAGCCGTCATCATCTGCCCCGGCCGCGGCACCTACAACAAAGCCGAACTCGGCTACCTCTCCCGCCATTTCCCCGACGCGGGCCTCCTCGCCAAACTCGACGCCATCCGCGACGTCGCCGGCCAGAAACCCCTCACCGCCCTCGACGGCGCCGCCCGTTTCTCGCCCTCCGAATTCACCCGCGGCGACAACGCCTCCGGCCTCATTTACGCCGCGACCTTGGGCGACTTCCTCTCCATCGACGGCGAAGCCATCCGCCCCGTCGCCGTCACCGGCAACTCGATGGGCTGGTACTCGGCACTGGCCTGCGGCGGCGCCACCACGCCCGAGAACGGCTTCCAGATCGCCAACACCATGGGCACGCTGATGCACGAGGCGCTCATCGGCGGCCAACTGGTCTACCCCTTCCTCGGCGACGACTGGCATCCCGCCCCTGCCCGAAAATCCGAGCTTCTCGATCAAGTCGCCGACATCAACACCCGCGACGACCACACACTCGCCCTCTCCATCGACTTGGGCGGCATGCTGGTCCTCGCCGGCGACACCAACGGCCTGAAAGCCTTCGAACAAGCCGTCCCCAAGATCGACGACCGCTTCCCGATGCGCCTCAAGGGCCACGCCGCCTTCCACACCCAGCTACAACGCCCCGTCGCAGAAAAGGGCCGCGCCGCCCTCGGCCCCGACCTCTTCGCCCAGCCGACCCTGCCGATGATCGACGGCCGCGGCGCCATCTGGTGGCCCGGCGCCACCGACACCGACGCACTCCGCGACTACACCCTCGGCCACCAAGTCACCGAGACCTACGACTTCACCCGCGCCATCACCGTCGCGGCCCGTGAATTCGCCCCCGACCTCTTCATCGTCACCGGCCCCGGCACCACCTTGGGCGGGGCAGTGGCGCAATCGCTGGTCCTCGCCAACTGGCGCGGCATCGGCAGCAAACAGGACTTCACCCAACACCAGAACACCACGCCATTGCTGGCCGGCATGGGCAATGCCGACCAGCGCGCGTGGGTCACGAAAGGAGACGCCAAATGAACCATCACGACGCCCTCACCAAAGCCGGCCTGACCGAGAAGGACATCGCCGGCGGGACCCTCTCCGTCCGCTCCCCCATTGACGGCACGGAGGTGGCGAAAATCCACGAAACTCCCGCCGACAAGATGCCCGAGGTGATCGACCGCGCCCAGAAGGCGTTCAAGCAATGGCGCACCGTCCCCGCCCCGCAACGTGGCGAGCTTGTCCGCCTCTTGGGCGAGGAGCTTCGCAACGCCAAAGAAGAGCTCGGCGCCATCGTCACGCTCGAGGCCGGCAAGATCACCTCCGAGGGCTTGGGCGAAGTGCAGGAGATGATCGACATCTGCGATTTCGCCGTCGGCCTCTCGCGCCAGCTTTACGGCCTTACCATCGCGTCTGAGCGCCCCGGCCACCGCATGTCGGAAACCTGGCACCCGATGGGCCCCTGCGGCGTCATCACCGCCTTCAACTTCCCCGTGGCGCCGTGGTCATGGAACGCGGCCCTTGCCCTCGTCTGCGGTGACCCGGTGATCTGGAAACCCTCCGAAAAGACACCCCTCACCGCCCTTGTCACCCAGCGCATCTTCGACCGCGCGCTGGCCCGCTTCGGCTCTGACGCACCTGCCGATCTGCTTCAGGTCGTCATCGGCGGCGCGGATGTCGGCGAAGCGCTGGTCAACAGCCGCGACGTGCCGATCCTCTCGGCCACCGGCTCCACCCGCATGGGCGCCATCGTCGGGCCCAAGGTACAGGCCCGCTTCGGCCGGCCCATCATGGAACTCGGCGGCAATAACGCCATGATCGTCGCCCCCTCCGCCGATCTCGACATGGCCGTGCGCGCCATCGTCTTCTCCGCCGTCGGCACCGCCGGCCAGCGCTGCACCTCGCTGCGCCGCCTGATCGTGCACCACTCCATCCGCGAGGATCTGACCGAGAAGCTGAAACAGGCCTACGCCTCGCTCACCATCGGCGATCCGCGCACCGAGGGCACCCTCGTCGGCCCCCTGATCGACGAGACCGCCCGCAAGGAAATGGCCTCCGCCCTCAAATCGGCCGAGGCCGAGGGCGGCACCGTCCATGGCGGCGGCGATGCCAAGGGCGTCGAGGGCGGCGTCTACGTCTCGCCCGCGCTGGTGGAAATGCCCCGCCAGACCGAAACGGTCCAGACCGAGACCTTCGCGCCGATCCTCTACGTCATGGGCTACGAGACCCTTGAAGAGGCGATCGAGCTGCAAAACGACGTGCCGCAAGGCCTCTCCTCCTGCATCTTCACCCTGAACGTGCGCGAGGCGGAAACCTTCCTCTCGGCGGTGGGCTCCGACTGCGGCATCGCCAACGTCAATATCGGCCCCTCCGGCGCCGAGATCGGCGGTGCCTTCGGCGGCGAGAAGGAAACCGGCGGCGGCCGCGAAAGCGGCTCGGACGCATGGAAAGGCTACATGCGCCGCCAGACATCGACAGTGAACTACTCCGCCGAACTGCCGCTCGCCCAGGGCGTCAAGTTCGACATCTGACACCCCCGCCCCGGCCCCCAGGCCGGGGCCTCCCCCCACTCATCCTCCCCGCCCCGGACTTGATCCGGGGCCTCGCGCCCATCACACGACCCGCCCCGGCCCCCGAGCCGGGGCCTCGCCCCCATCACACAACCCGCCCCGGCCCCCGAGCCGGGGCCCCGCGCCACCAAGAACCGAACGCCCCAACGCCGCCCCCGCACCGACGCGATACCGACAAGATACCGACGTTATACCGACGTCGAAATTCGCCCACCAAACCGGCGATACGTTCAAGACGACGGAGCGCCCAAACCCCGCTTCCTGTGGACCCCCGGCCAGCATCCCGCTTAGGATGGCCCAAGGACCAACAGAAAAGGCCGCTCCCCCATGTCAGCCCCGGAAAACACCTTCAAAACCGCCCTCAAACGCGGTGACAAGCTCTACGGCTGCTGGGCCGGCTTCGCCGATCCCTACCCGACCGAGGTGCTCGCCACCGCCGGGTTCGACTGGCTCGTGCTCGACGCCGAACACGCCCCCAACGACCTGCGCACCATCATGGCCCAGCTTCAGGTGCTCGAAGGCAAACCCTGCCACCCCGTCGTCCGCCTTCCGATGGGAGAGGCATGGGCCATCAAGCAGGTGCTCGACGCCGGCGCCCAGACCCTGCTGATCCCCATGGTCGACAGCGCCGACGAGGCGCGCGCCCTCGTCCGCGCCATGCGCTACCCGCCCCATGGCATCCGCGGCTCCGGCGCCGCACTGGCCCGCGCCTCGCGGTTTTCCACGCTCCCCGATTACATCACCACCGCCAACGACCAGATGTGCCTGCTGGTGCAGATCGAAAGCCGCGCCGCCGTGGACGCGCTCGACGATATCCTCGCGGTCGAGGGCGTCGACGGCATCTTCATCGGCCCCTCCGACCTCGCCAACGACATGGGCTATCTCGGCGACAGCAACGCCCCCGAGGTGCGCGATACCATCCGCGACGTGCTCTCCCGCGCCGCCGCCTCCGACACCGCCGCCTGCATCCTCGCCGTGGATCACGACACCGCGCTGACCTACCGCGACTGGGGCGCACAGGTCATGGCCGTGGGCATCGACGTGCTGATGCTGGCCCAGACCGCCCACGCCGTCGCCCAGAGATGGCGCGATGGCTAAGCGGCACCTGCTGGCCGATCTCGGCGGCACAAACACAAGGCTGGCGCTGGCCGAAGACGGCCGGCTCCGGCACGACACGCTCCGCCGCTACCGCAACGCCGATTTCGCCAGCTTCGAGGCCGCGGTCGCCGCCTGTCTCGCCGATCTCTCCCCCGGCCCGCTCGACGCCCTCTGCGCCGGCGTCGCGGGCCCCGTTCTGGGCGAGACGGCGCAGCTCACCAACCACCACTGGCATATCGACGCCGCAATCCTCCGCGACGTCACCGGCGCCCCTGATATTCACCTGGTGAACGACCTTCAGGCTCAGGGCTACGGCCTCGACGATCTGCCCCCCGATACGATACAGACAATCTTTCCCGGCCAGCCGGCCCCGCCCGATGCCCCCCGCCTCGTCCTCAACCTCGGCACCGGCTGCAACGTCGCCGTCATCCACCACCGCCCCGACGGCCTCTTCGTCCCGCCCGCCGAATCCGGCCATTCCGCCCTGCCCCACGCCACCGGCCGCATCGGCGCGCTCTTCGACCACCTGCGCGGCGTGCAACCCCACATGCCCATGGAAACCGCCATCTCCGGCCCCGGCCTGACCAACACCCACACCTTCCTGACCGGCGCCAAGCTTTCCCCCACCGCCATCGCCACCGCCGCGGCACAGGGCGACCCGGCTGCGCTCGACACGCTCTCCCTCTTCGCCGAGGCCCTCGGCCTCATCGCCGGCAATTTCGCCCTCCACCACCTGCCCGCAGGCGGCCTCTACCTCACCGGGGGCCTCTCCGTCGTCATCGCCCCCCACCTGCCCGCCTCGGCCTTCCACGCCCGCTTCACCGCCCGCGGCCCCTATACCGAGATCGTCCGCGCCATCCCTGTCCGGCTGGTCACCTGCGACACCCTCCCCTTGCTGGGATGTGCGCGATATCTTCGGCAGGTAACGGCCGGTTAAGCCGGTCCGGCACATACTCCACCCCGGCACCAACGGAGCCCACCCGTGCCTCGGCCCTCACCCCGCACCACCTGCACACTCGATGACCTCCGCGATATCGAAACCGTCCTCGCCCATTCCGGTGGCGAGCCCGTCGAAATCCTAAGCGACTCGGGCCGCGTCGGACATTTCGTCCCGCACGCGTGGGTAAAGAAGCACGAGATCATGACGGAAGACGCGCTGATCGAGAAGCTCCGAGGGCACGCGACCTGATCACCGCATTGGAAATGGCCCAATGGCTCCGCACCAAACCTTGTGAATCCGGCCCCGCCTGACCACAAGCCCTTCCCCCGTCCCGCCCGCTCTGTCATACTGTCGCCAACCAACAAACCAAAGAGCAGCAGCGCATGGCCGACGACCTTCTCACCGCCACGGAGTCTTCCGACTACAACGCCTCCTCCATCGAGGTGCTCGAGGGGCTGGAACCCGTCCGCAAGCGCCCCGGCATGTATATCGGCGGCACCGACGATCGCGCGCTGCATCACCTCGTGGCCGAAATCCTCGACAACTCGATGGACGAGGCCGTCGCCGGCCACGCCTCGCGCATCGAGGTCACGCTGCACGAGGATTACTCCGTCACCATCACCGATAACGGCCGCGGCATGCCGGTCGACGAGCACCCGAAATTCCCCGGCAAATCCGCGCTCGAAGTGATCCTCTGCACCCTCCACGCCGGCGGCAAGTTCTCCGGCAAGGCCTACCAGACCTCCGGCGGTCTGCACGGCGTCGGCGCCTCGGTGGTCAACGCGCTCTCGGATTCGATGATCGTACAGGTCGCTCGCAACAAGGCCCTCTACGAACAGCGCTTTTCCCGCGGCAAACCCCAGGGCAAGCTGGAACAGATCGGCCAGGCCCCTAACCGCCGCGGCACCACCGTCACCTTCCATGCGGACGAGGAGATCTTCGGCTCCCACCGCTTCAAGCCGAACCGGATGTTCCATTCCATCCGCTCCAAGGCCTACCTGTTCTCGGGCGTCGAAATCCGCTGGAAATCCGCCATCGAAGACGGCGACACCCCGATGGAAGCCAGTTTCCACTTCCCCGGCGGCCTGTCCGACTTCCTCCGCGAAACGCTGGGCACGGCCTCTACCTATGCCGAACGCCCCTTCGCCGGCACCGTCGATTTTCAGGAACGCTTCGGCACGCCGGGCAAGGTCGAATGGGCCATCAACTGGACGCCGGCGCGCGACGGCTTCCTGCAGAGCTACTGCAACACCGTCCCCACCCCCGAGGGCGGCACCCATGTCGCCGGCTTCTGGGCCGCGATCCTCAAGGGCATCAAGGGCTATGGCGAGCTGGTCAACAACAAGAAAGCCGCCAACATCACCCGCGAAGACCTGATGACAGGCGGCTGCGCGCTGGTCTCCTGCTTCATCCGCGAGCCCGAATTCGTGGGCCAGACCAAGGACCGCCTCGCCACCACCGAGGCCCAGCGCCTCGTCGAAAACGCCGTGCGCGACCATTTCGACAACTGGCTGGCCAGTGACACCAAATCCGCCGGCGCGATCCTCGATTTCCTCGTGCTGCGCGCCGAGGAACGCCTCCGCCGCCGGCAGGAGAAAGAGACCCAGCGTAAATCGGCCACCAAGAAGCTTCGCCTGCCCGGCAAGCTGGTCGATTGTACGTCCAACGCCCGCGAAGGCACCGAGCTTTTCATCGTCGAGGGCGACTCGGCCGGCGGCTCCGCCAAGATGGCCCGCTTCCGCCAGACGCAAGCCCTCCTGCCCCTGCGCGGCAAGATCCTCAACGTCCTCGGCGCGGCCAGCTCGAAACTCGGCTCCAACGCCGAGATCAACGACCTCACCCAAGCGCTCGGCGTGGGCCTCGGCTCCCGCTTCCGCATCGACGATCTGCGCTACGACAAGATCATCATCATGACCGACGCCGATGTCGACGGCGCCCATATCGCCTCGCTGCTGATGACCTTCTTCTTCACCCAGATGCGCCCGCTCATCGACAATGGTCACCTCTACCTCGCCTGCCCGCCGCTCTACCGGCTGACGCAGGGGGCGAAACGGGTCTATTGCATCGACGAGGCCGAGCGCGCGGCGTGGCTCGAAAAGGGCCTCGGCGGCAAGGGCAAGATCGACGTCTCCCGCTTCAAGGGCCTGGGCGAAATGGACGCCAAGGACCTGAAAGAGACGACGATGGACCCGGCTACCCGCAAACTCATCCGCGTCACCATCGACGAGGACGAACCGGGCGAAACCGGCGATTTGGTGGAACGGCTCATGGGCAAGAAGCCGGAACTGCGGTTCCAGTACATCCAGGAGAACGCGCGGTTCGTGGAAGAACTCGACGTCTGATCCCGTAGGGTGGGTGCCAACCCACCTTTCGCCGGTGCCGACAATCCGTAGGGTGGGTGCCAACCCACCACACCTCCATCGCCGGCCCCCAACGGTGGGTTTACACCCACCCTACGCCTCGCATCGCTCTCCGAATGTCCCCTCCACCGGCGCGCCCCACTCGGGCGGCACCCGGCCCAATCGCATGTCCCGGTGTATCGACGAATACCGCCATTGCGACGCCTCGGTGACCAGCCCGTGTTTCACCGGGTTGCCCCAGCAATAGGCGCCATGCGCACGAAACGCACCGCGGCCCGCAAATCCTCGATATGCCCGGTCAGCGCGTCCGACCCACGCTCCGCCAGATTGACGGTAAAGAAAAAGGTGCCGCCTGCACATAAGGCGCGTCGATAGTTCGGCATGGCGAGAACTTTGCCCGGAATACGATTAACGGCGGGTTATCACTCACCCTGCAATCCGCCGAATCCGTAGGGTGGGGGCCAACCATTTCATACCGCGTGCGCCCCTCCCAGGGTGGATTCACACCCCACCCTACGCCGCAACCCTTGAATACCCCGCCCCCACTCGTCACATGTTACAGGTTCCCTCAAGCCCAAAGCGCCCCATGCTCAAACCCCTCATCCTCCTCCTCACAGCCCTCACCCTCACCGCCTGCACCCCCTTGCAGAACTGCACCTACCGTGCCACGCGCGATTTCCGCGCCCTCGAGCATGACATCCGCGAAACCGAAGAGGCCCTCTCCCGCGGCTACCGGATCGAGCGACGCACCGTCCCCCGCAGGATATTCACCACCTGCGTCCGTCGCGACCCGGCCACGCAGAAGCCCATAACCTTTCCCTGCCGCGACACCGTCTTCCGGACGGAAACCATCCGCATCCCCATCAACCGCGCCGTCGAGGCCCGCAAGCTGGCCGAATACCGCGCCGCCCTGCCCGCCGCGCAGGCCCGCGCCGTCGCCGGCACCCGCCAGTGCGAGGCCGCCTACCCCGAAGACGCCTGACCGCCCGTTGCGCCCCGCGCGGCCCGTTAACCGCGCCTCCGCCGGTGAAAAACACCGACTAGATACCGACGTTATACCGACGCGATACCGACACGGCATTTCGCCCTGAAATCAGCCCGTTAACCCCGATTCGCCGCACGTCAACGGCGCGGCCCGGAATCTTCCCTCTACCCGCCCCGTTAAACCCTTGCTAACGTCCCGCACATGCGCTGGTTCATCCTCCTCTCCTGCCTCCTGCTCCTGTCCTGCGGCCGGCCCCTCTCGCCCGCGGAAAAGAGCTTTGCCAAGCAGATGCACGGCGACACGATCAACGTCTCCCGCATCCGCCTCAACAACGGCGCCCTGATCGGAGAGACCACCTATCTCCGCCAGAAACGCCCCCGCCTCGCCTGCCGCGAACGCATCCTGCCCGAGCCAAGAACCGAGACGGTCACCGTCTCCCCGGCGGCTTTCGTGTTCAATAACAACGTCTTCTTCGCCCGCGACTGGTACCAGCCCGACTACCTGTCCGACTACCCCGAGAAGATCGACCTCGTCAGCGCCATGCTCTTCGCCCATGAAATCGTGCATGTCTGGCAATGGCAGAACCGGGCGAAAACCGGCTACTCGCCGCTTCGGTCTGCCGCCGAGCACTCCCGCTCCGACGACCCCTACCTGTTCGACATCGCCACGAACGCCAATTTCCTCGATTACGGCTACGAACAGCAAGCCTCGATCGTCGAGGAATACATCTGCTGCGCCACGCTCGACCCCGACGCCCCGCGCACCAAGCGCATCGCCGACATGCTCCGCGGCGCCTTCCCGATGAGCCGCCTGCACATCCCCGACAAGGTGCTGATCCCCTGGAACGACGCGGAGATCGAGAACATCTGCCGCTAGGCGCTCAGCCCTCGGCCTGGATGCTCTCGAGGTAGACCATCAGCGCCGCCAGCGGCCGCGGCGTCGGTGTCAGCACGCCGTCGCCTGTGTCCACCGGCACCGTCTCGCCCTCCAGCAGAAGGCCGAACTCCGGCATCTCCTGCCCCGGCTGCCCGGCGCGTTCATACCCGTCGATCACGCTCAGCACATGCGCCGTCGGGAACTTGCCGCCCCGGTCCAGCCGTGTCAGGTCCGACGGCCGCGGATCGTAGGAGCCGGCCCACGGCCCGTCGCCCTTGCCGGTAACCCCGTGACATTGCACGCAGTTCTCCATGTAGAGCGCCCGGCCCTCCGACGGCTCCGGCATCGACGGCGCGGCACAGGCCACGGCCACGCCCCCCAAAAGCCCAAGGATAATCCAACGTGTCATGCCTGCCCCCTTTGTCCGGTTCTGCCGGGAATTGTCAGTTGTCCCCGTTCTAGTCCGGCGGCAAACTCCGCGTCAACGAGGGGGAGGACACCCATGCCCAGCTTCGACGAGATTTTCGCCATCGCCGCCGAGCGGAAAGGCGGCCCCGCACCCCTTATCGCACATCCGAAACGGACTGGATATTTTCGGCCACAACAAGCCGAGGCGCATCCCCAGCTCTTCACCGTTCCAGAAATACTCCCGCCGGAGGCATCCGACAGACCGGCCGGACGCCTCCGCCGGTGGATCAGGCCAGCTTGCCCGCCAGCGCATCGTCGATCAGCTTCACGGTCTCGTCCACTCCGTAAAGCGCGATGAACCCGCCGAAACGCGGGCCCTGGCTGGCGCCCAGAAGCACCTCGTAGATCGCCTTGAACCAGTCGCGCAGCGGGTCGAACCGGTCGCGCCCGACGGCATAGACCACCGATTGCAGCGCCTCGTCCTCGACCGGCCCGTCATAGGCGGCCAGCTGGTCGCGCAGCTCGACCAGCGCCTCTCGCTCAGGCTCGGTGGGTGCGCGATAGGTCTTCGCCGGCGCCACGAAATCCTCGTAATACTTCACCGCAAAGCCCGCGGCCGCATCAAGGTCGGGGTGCGTCTCTGGGCTCGCATCGGGCGCATAGCGGCGGATGAAGCCCCAAAGCTGATCCTTGTCATGGGCCGAGGCGACCGAGGCGAGGTTCAGAAGCATGGCAAACGGCACCACCATCCGGCTTTCCGGCACATCGCCGTTGTGGATGTGATAGACCGGGTTCGCCACCTGCTGCGCGGCCTCCTGACCATGATAGGCGCGCAATTGCTGGTGATACTCGTCCACCGCCCGCGGGATCACGTCGAAGTAAAGCCGTTTGGCCGTCTTCGGCTTCTGGTACATGAAATAGGACAGGCTCTCGGTCGAGGCATAGCTCAGCCACTCGTCGATCGAGATGCCGTTGCCCGAGGACTTGGAAATCTTCTGCCCGTTATCGTCGAGGAACAGCTCGTAGGTGAAATGCTCCGGCGCCTGCCAACCCAAGATCTGACAGATCCGGTCATAGATCGGTGTGTTGGTCGAATGATCCTTGCCATACATCTCGAAATCGACACCCAGCGCGGCCCAGCGCGCGCCGAAATCGGGCTTCCACTGCAGCTTCACATTGCCGCCGGTCACCGGCAGGGTCCATTCCTTGCCATCCTCGTCGTCGAAGGTGATGGTGCCGTCCTTGGCGTTCACCTCCTTCATCGGCACGTAAAGCACGCGACCGGTCTCGGGATGCAGCGGCAGGAAGATCGAATAGGTCTGCTGCCGCTCTTCCCGCAGGCTTTTCAGCATCACCTTCATCACGTCGTCATAGCGCTCCGCGGCGCGCAGCAGCACCTCGTCGAATTGCCCGGTGTTGTAGAACTCGGTGGCCGAGATGAACTCGTACTCGAACCCGAACGTGTCGAGGAACCGGCGCAGCATGGCGTTGTTGTGATCGCCGAAACTGTCATGGGTGCCGAACGGGTCGGGCACCGACGTGAGCGGTTTCTGCAAATGCTCCTTCAGCATCTCCTGGTTGGGCACGTTGCCCGGCACCTTGCGCATCCCGTCCAGATCGTCCGAGAAACAGATCAGCTTGGTCGGGATGTCCGAGATCAGCTCGAACGCCCGCCGGATCATCGTGGTGCGCAGCACTTCGCCGAACGTGCCGATATGCGGCAGGCCGCTCGGGCCATAGCCCGTCTCGAACAGCACGTAGCCCTTTTCGGGCGGCGCCTTCTCGTACCGTTTGAGAACGCGGCGCGCTTCTTCAAAAGGCCAGGCTTTCGATGAGAGGGCGGCGTCGCGCAACTCTGACATTTGGGAATCTCCGGTTCATAAGCGTCGCGTATGCCTATACGCGAAAGTCGCCCGGCTTCCTATTGCCGCCGGGCGGCACAGTCAATATTCTGCGCTGCAACAAGACCCCGGAAAGGACCGAGCCAGTGTCAGAGCAAATCCCCCACCCCCTCACGCCGCAGGATTGCCTCGTGGCCGTGATGATCGCGGTCTCGGCCTCCGACGAATCCATCCGCACGGCCGAGCTTCTGACGATCGAAAGCCTCGTCAACAACCTGCCGATCTTCGCCACCTACGATCTCGACCGGATGAAGGTCATGTCGCAGATGGTGTTCGAGCTGTTCTCCGAGGAAGACGGGCTCGACGCGCTGTTCGGCCTGATCCGCGAAAACCTGCCCGAACGGCTGTTCGAAACCGCCTACGCGCTCTCCTGCGACGTGGCCGCCGCCGACGGGGCGCTGACGGAAAGCGAGCTGCGACTGCTCGAGGAAATCCGCTTCGAGCTGGACCTCGACCGCCTGCACGCCGCCGCCATCGAACGCGGGGCGCGGGCGCGGCACATGACGATCTGAACGGGCCGGGTTTCCTTGCCGGCCATTCGCGTTTAATTGTGACTGATAGCCAACCGGAGGTGACCACATGCGCTGCGTCTTCGTGAACATCCGCTGCAAGCCGGGCACGTCCTACCGCGTGGCCGAGGAGATCGCCCTGCGCGAAATCCATTCCGAACTCTACTCGACCTCCGGCCCCTTCGACCTGCTGCTCAAGCTCTACGTACCGGAGCCCGAGGATGTGGGACATTACATCAACGAGCATCTGCTCGACATCGAAGGCATCGAACGGACCGAAACGACGCTGACCTTCAAGGCGTTCTGAAGCCGCCCGGAAGGTGGGTTATCACCCACCCTACGGATCGCCCGGTGTTGCGTAGGGTGGGTGCCAACCCACCGCCCCGCCGCGTTAACCCGTCCTTCAAGCCTTGCCCCGATACCCCTCTACGCGATGATCTCGAAGCGCGTGACATCGACCATCCCCCGGTCGGTGATCTTCAACGCCGGAATCACCGGCAGCGCCAGAAAAGCGAGTTGCAGGAAAGGTTCCGTTAACTCCACGCCAAGCCCCTTCGCGGCATCGCGCAGCTCGACCAGCCGGTCGCGCACCACCTCGAACGGCTCGAGGCTCATCAGCCCCGCCACCGGCAGCGCCAGCTCGGCCAGCACCTCGCCACCCCGCGCCACCACGAACCCGCCTTCCAACTCGCTCAGCCGGTTCGCGGCCAGCGCCATGTCGTCGTAATCCATGCCCACGCAGACGATGTTGTGATGGTCATGACAGACGGTCGAGGCAATCGCCCCCGCCGTCAGCCCGAACCCCCGCACGAAGCCGGTGGCGATATTGCCGTTCTTCCCGTGCCGCTCGATTACCGCGATCCTTGCCAGATCACGCGCCACATCCGGCCGCTTGTCCCCATCGGCGATGGGAATCTCCTCGCGCAGATGTTCGGTGATGATCTTTCCTTCAAGGATTCCAATCACATCCGTCTCTTCCCGGTTGCCGGTCGCCCGGAAATCCTCCGCCCTCACCTGCGGCGCCGAGACCGACCCGCGCCCCACCGGCGCGATCTCCTTCCGTGCCGCGAAAGCCGCGTCATCCGCCACCACGCCCCCGCACAGCACCAGCCGCGCATCGCACGCCTCAAGCGATCCCACCGCCACGATATCCGCCCGATATCCCGGCGCCACCAGCCCGCGATCCTTCAGCCCGAACGCCTCCGCCCCCGAGAGCGACGCCGCCCGATAGGCCGCCAGCGGCGAACAGCCCAGCCGGATCAGCTCGCGGATCATGTAATCCAGATGCCCGTGCTCGGCGATATCGAGCGGGTTCCGATCGTCGGTACACAGGCACATGTAAGGCGCTGTTATATCATTCAAAACCGGCTGCAACGCCTGCAAATCCTTGCTGACCGACCCTTCCCGGATCAGCACCCGCATCCCCTTGCGCAACTTCTCCAGCGCCTCTTCCGCACTGGTCGCCTCATGCTCCGTCCTGATCCCGGCCGCGCAATAGGCGTTGAGGTCTTTCCCCGACAACAACGGGCAATGCCCGTCCACATGCCCGCCCTCGAACAGCCGCAGCTTGGCCATCGCACCGGGATCACGATGAATGACCCCCGGATAATTCATGAACTCCGCCAGCCCGATACCAGAAGGATGCCCCATCAGCGGCGCCAAATCCTCCGCCTCGATCCGCGCACCGGCGGTCTCCATATCCGTCGACGGCACGCAGGAGGAAAGTTGCACCCGGATATCCATCACCGTCCGCTCGCTCGCCTGTTGGAAATACCGGATGCCCTCCACCCCGATCACGTTGGCAATCTCGTGCGGATCACAAATCGCCGTGGTCACCCCCCTCGGCGCGACACAGCGGTCGAATTCGAACGGTGTCACCAGCGAGCTTTCGATATGCAGATGCGTGTCGATGAACCCCGGCACCAGCGTCAGGCCGGTCACGTCGATCACCTCCCGCCCCTCATACGCTTCGCCTATACCCGCGATCTGGTCCCCACAGATCGCCACGTCGCCCTCAATCCGTGCGCCAGTCACAAGGTCGAACACCTCGCCCCCGCGCAGCACCTTGTCCGCCGGTTCGTCCCCGCGCCCCTGCGCGATGCGTGTCTCCAGATCGGCCATGCTCACTGCTCCTTCTTTGTCCCGCGATGTAGCCCGTTTCGCCCCGCCCCGCCAATGCCGCATTTTTCCAACGGTCAAGCCCTTTGGGGGGTCACGCGCCTTCCTTGGCAGGAACCCGCGTGCTAAGGTCCGGCAAAACAAGGCGATGCGGGCAGACAACCGGGATGACAGCCAAAGACAGGCGGGACGAGATGCCGGTCCTCGTGGTGGACCTCGACGGAACGCTGATCCGCTCCGACTCGCTGTACGAGACCTTCTGGGCGGGCATGTCGGAAAGCTGGGGCACGGCCTTCGCCGCCCTGACCGCCCTGACCAGCGGGCGCGCGGCGCTCAAGAAATCCATGGCCGGCCGCACCGTGCTCGAACCCGAACACCTGCCCTATAACGACGTGGTGCTCGACTATGTCCGCGACTGGCGCGAAAACGGCGGGCGCGCGGTTCTGGTCACCGCCGCCGACGACAGCGTCGCCAACGCGATTGCCGATCACCTCGGCCTCTTCGACGAGGCGCATGGCTCGGACGGCCAGCACAACCTCAAGGGCCCGGCCAAGGCCCGCTTCCTCGAAGACCGCTTCGGCACGGGCGGTTTCGCCTATATGGGCGACAGCGCGGCCGACCTGCCGGTGTGGAAGGTCTCGGCCAAATCCGTCTCCGTCGATGCCTCACCCGCCCTGAAACAGCGGCTCGCGGCCCAGCGAGGCGACAGCGAGCACCTGCAAAGCGGCACGAAATCCGGCTACCTCGCCGCGCTGCGCCCGCACCAGTGGCTCAAGAACGTGCTGGTCTTCGTGCCGCTGGTCGCGGCGCAGTCCTTCACCGGCCTGCACATCCTCAACACCATTCTCGCCTTCATCGCCTTCAGCCTCGTCAGTTCCAGCGGCTATCTCCTCAACGACCTGATGGATCTCCGCGCCGACCGTGCCCACCCCCGCAAGTGCCGGCGCCCGCTTGCCGCGGGCCGGGTACCGATCGCGCATGGCACGGCGATGATGCCGCTCCTGCTGCTCGGCGGGCTGATAACCGCGCGCCTCGCCGGGCCGAACCTGCTGGGCGTGATCTTCGGGTATTTCGTGCTGACCACGGTCTATTCCACATGGCTCAAACAGCGCGCGGTGGCCGATATCGGCACGCTGGCCGGGCTCTACACCCTGCGCATCATCGCCGGCGGCGTGGCCACGGGGCTCGCCCTGTCGGTCTGGCTGCTGGCCTTCTCGATGTTCTTCTTCTTCGCGCTGGCCGCCGTCAAGCGGCTGGCCGAACTGGTCGATCTCGAAAAGCGCGGCATCCGCACCGCCAAGCGCCGCGGCTACCATGTCGAGGACGCGCCGCTCATCTCGCAGATGACCACGGCCTCGGGCTATATCTCGGTGCTGGTCCTCGCGCTCTACGTCAACACCCACGCGGTGCAGCAGCTTTACACCGCGCCATGGCTGCTCTGGGGTATCTGCCTCGTGCTGATGTACTGGATCAGCCGGGTCGTGCTGGTCACCCATCGCGGGCGGATGGATGACGACCCGATCGTCTATGCCCTGCGCGACCGCACCAGCCTGTTCTGCATCCTGCTCGTCGGGGTCTTCGCCGCCGGGGCTTCGGTGCTTTGAGCCGGGGCACGCTCCTCCTGCGCTATACCGGCTTCGCGGTGATCGCGGTGCTGGTCAATCTCGCGACCCAGCGGCTGGTGCTGGCTTTCGGCTGGCCCACCCCCGGCACGGGCCTTGCGCTGGCCATCGCGGCAGGCACCCTCACCGGGCTGGTGGTCAAGTACCTGCTCGACAAGCGCTGGATCTTCTACGACACCGAAGGTGGCATGGCCAATCACGGCCGGAAATTCGCGCTTTATACCACCATGGGGCTGCTCACCACGGCGATCTTCTGGGGCACCGAAACCCTGTTCTGGCTGCTCTGGAAGACCCACGCCATGCGCGAGGCGGGCGCCGTCATCGGCCTGACCATCGGTTATGTGACCAAGTACCAGCTCGACCGCCGCTTCGTCTTCGCGCCGCGCCTCCGGGCGGAGGCGGCGGAATGAAGCTCTCGGGCTGGGGCCGCTACCCGGTGGCCTATTGCCGCCTCACCGCCCCCCGCACGCCCGACGCACTGGCCGAGGCCCGCAGCCACGGCCCGCTCATCGCCCGCGGCAATGGCCGCGCCTATGGCGACAGCGCAATGAACGAGGACAACACCGTCTCGACGCGTCATTTCAACCGGCTCATCGCCTTCGACGACAGCACCGGCCAACTCACCGCCGAGGCGGGCGTACTGCTGGGTGACGTGATCGACGCTTTCCTGCCCCGCGGCTGGTTTCCGGCGGTCACGCCCGGCACCAAATATGTCACGCTGGGCGGCATGGCGGCGGCGGACGTGCACGGCAAGAACCACCATATCGACGGCGGCTTCGGCAAGACCATCGACTGGCTCGACATCATGGGTCCCGACGGCACGATTACCCGCGCCTCCCGCGATAAGAACGCCGAGCTGTTTGACACCACCATCGGCGGCATGGGCCTGACCGGCGTGATCCTGCGGCTGGCGATCCGCCTGCGCCGCGTCGAAACCGGCTGGATCCTCCAGCACTCGCACGCCGCCCCCAACCTAACCGCCGCGATGGAGGCTTTCGAGGCCGCCCATGATGCCCCCTATTCCGTAGCCTGGATCGACTGCCTCAGCACCAGCGACGCGCTCGGCCGCTCCATCGTCATGCTGGGCGAGCACGCCCCGCTCGACCGCCTGCCAACCCGCTACCGCCAGATCCCCTTCGGGCCCCCGCCCCGCCGCAAACGCAACCTGCCCTTCAACCTACCCGCCTTCGCCCTCAACCGCTGGACGGTCGGCACCTTCAACGCCGCCTATTACCGCGCGAACGCCCGCAACGCCGGCACCACCTACGTGCCGTGGGATACCTATTTCTACCCGCTCGACGGCATCCTCGGCTGGAACCGCATCTATGGCCGCCGCGGCTTCGTCCAGTTCCAGTGCGTCCTGCCCGACGACACCGCCCGCCCCGGGCTCGAAGCGCTGCTCACCGCCACCGCCGAGGCCGGCCAGGGCTCCTTCCTCGCCGTGCTCAAGAAGATGGGCCCCGAGGGCGGCCGCCTCTCCTTCCCCATGCCCGGCTATACGCTGGCGCTCGACTTTCCCGTTTCCGACAAGGTGCTTACCCTCATGACCCAATTAGACCGGATCACGCTCGACCACGGCGGGCGCTTCTACCTCGCCAAGGATGCGCGCCTCTCGCGCGACATGTTCCACGCCGCCGACCCCCGCGCCGCCACCTTCGCCGCCATGCGACGCGAGACCGGGGCCGACACCGCCTTCGTCTCGATGCAATCGGAAAGGCTGGGGCTATGAGCGGCGGCGCGGTCCTGATCCTCGGTGCGCGGTCCGATATCGGCATGGCCATCGCCCGCGCCTATGCCGCCGAGGGGCACGCAATCCAACTCGCGGCCCGCAAGGCCGACACGCTGGAGCCCGAACGCAACGACATCACCCTCCGCCACGGCGTCGATGTCACCCTGCACGAGCTCGACGCGCTCGATTATGACAGCCACGCCACCTTCCTCGACAGCCTGCCCACCCTGCCCGATATCGCCGTCTGCGCCGTGGGCTATATGGGCGAGCAATCTGACAACGAGACGGACATGCAAGCCGCCCGCCTCGTCATGCGCTCCAATTTCGAAGGCCCCGCCAACCTGCTGGCCCTCCTCGCCAACCGATTTGAGGCCCGCGGCAGCGGCACACTCATCGGCATCAGCTCCGTCGCCGGCGACCGGGGCCGCGCCACCAACTACGTCTACGGCTCGGCCAAGGCCGGCTTCACCGCCTTCCTCTCGGGCCTGCGCAACCGGCTGGCGAAACGGGGCGTGCACGTCCTGACCGTCAAGCCCGGCTTCGTCGCCACCAAGATGACCGAAGGCATGGACCTGCCCGAAAAATTGACGGCCGACCCCGACAAGCTGGCCCGCTCGGTGCTGCGCGCCGCGAAGATGCGGCGCAACATCATCTACGTCAAACCAGTCTGGTGGCTGGTGATGCTGATCATTCGCAACATCCCCGAGGCGATCTTCAAGAAGCTCAGTATCTGACCGCTATTGCTGGGCGAGCCTTGCCGCCGCGCCCAGCGTGCCGCGCCCGACCATCGCATCGAGCGCCCCGGTATAGAGCCCGCGCTCCTGCAGGATCGTCTGGAAATTCAGCGCCGTCTCCCGGTCCCAGCGCGGGGTATACCCGTTCACCGTGCCGCGCAGCTCATCCACCCGCAAATCGCCCGTTTCCAGCGCCGCGATATACAACTCCGCCGCCCGGACCGGGTCATACTCCACCCCGTTGCCCTGCTCATACATGAAGCCCAGCTCGTTCATCGCCTTGGCGTCGCCCTTGTCGGCGGCGTTCTGGACCCATTTCAGCCGCACCTCCGGGTCGTCGAACACGCCGTCGCCCTCGTAAATGGCCTTTAGCGCCGCCTCGGCCTCGGCACTGCCCTGTGCGGCGGCCTTCTGGTAAAGCTCCGCCGCCTTGATCGGGTCGGGCAGGTCCAGCTCGCGCGCCAGCCGGCCCGGAACGCTGCGCGGGTTCATGTAGATCTCGGCCAGCCGGAACTGCGAGAAATGATACCCGGCATCGGCCGAGTTCGTCAGCAATTCAAGCATCCGGTCGAAATCCTGCCGCACGCCCCGGCCCAGCTGGTACATGATCGCCAGCGTCGACATCGCCGGAATATCACCGCCATCGACGGCCTTCTGGTACTCGGCCACCGCGCGTTTATGATCCTCCCTGACGGGGCCGATCCCGAAATTGTAATAGTCGCCCAGCTTGGTATGCGCCGCCGCCACGCCCGCTTCGCCGGCCATGCTGAACACCTCGAGCGCCCGCTCGTGCACCCCCTCGCGCTGCATGATCACGGCAAGGTGGAACATCGCCCCGGCATCCGGCTCCGCCCCGATCACGGCCGCCTCGCAATGCGGGCGCGCGCTGCCCAGCGTGTTGAAATACGTGTTCAGCGCCTCCCGGCTGACCGGGGCGCCGGCCTCCGGCTGTCCTGCAATCTCGGCACAGGCTTCCGCCGCGGATTGCGCCAAACCCGCCCCCGGAACGGCCACCGCCCCAAGCATCGATATCGCTGCCGCCAGCCCCAATCTCACATCCCGCATATCAAATCCCTTTTGCAAAGCAGGCCCAAACCAATTCGAAAGGCGCATCGCCCCGTCTATATGCCGATCAAATTGCCAGCCCTCCGGCCAAAAAGCTACTGGTCATTGCAGCGCAGATTGTCGTCACGACGGAAACAGTGCCGCAGTCTCCCACCGGTTTCCCACAATCCCCGCGCAGGCGTCGGCAAATGCCCGCAAAGCCTTGGCATTATGGGCGGGTTCCTGCCGCTTGACACGGCGTTCGGGCACCATCGTTGACCGGGTTATTGAAGCATCAATTAATCACTTCTAAGGGACAGTGCATGACAACCGAATCTGCAAGTAACCTGGAAGATGGCACGCCGCGCGATTTGACCCGTCGCGCTGCGTCCAAAGGTGCGGCCATCGTGGCCGTCTACCTCGTGGGCATGACCGCCATCGCGGCAAGCGCCTACACCCTGCGGGATCAGGATTTCAGCGCCCCCGACATCGTCACCGAAATCACCGACAGCCTGCCCCTGCCCGACGATCTGGTCGAAGGGGAGGCATCGCCGCACCGCGGCCTTCTCTCCCGCCCGGCGGCCGCCTCCGACGCGCCGAGGATGGCGTCGCTCAGCGCGCCCGACACACGCCTGACCGATGATCTCTTCTCGCCGCTGTCGCGCATCTTCGCGGGCAAGCCCTCGGTCCTCCCGCCGGATCGCCCGGCCTTCGGACAGGAACCGTCGCTCGAACTCCTGCCCGAGGGCAGCGAGATCGCCGAACCGCTGGAGCTTGACGCGGTCACGCCGTCCGCGCCCGGCATCGTCACCACCTCGCTGCGTCCGCAGCTTCGCCCGCAAACGCTTGATACCAATTCCGACGACAGCAAGCCCGGCGTGCAATTGGCCAGCCTGTCGCCCGCCCAGATGAAGGCGCTGCTTGCACCGGACACCACGGCAGAGCCGTCGACGCCCCGCATCGCCAACAGTTCCGGCAAGTGCCCCAACCAACTGTCCCGCGACATCCCCCGCCGCTCGCGCAGCGCGCCCGGCGCAAAGGCCGTGCTCGCCAGCGTCCAGAATGTCGACGGCGTCAAGCGAGACCAGACCGTGCTGCGCGAAATCCTGAACGGCAACATGCCCGGCTTCATCCGCAACCTCGCGCCGGTCAACATCAGCGGTCGTGCCGCCGATGGCAGCAATGTCAGCATCACCCTCTGCGTGACCCCCGATTACCTCGCCCTCGGCAGCGATCGCGACTATGTGCGCGTGCCGCTCGGCCTGCGCGCCGCCACGCGGATCGGGGAAGAGTTCAATATGATCCTGCCCACCCCGCGCATGGTCGACACGATCTACCGTCAGGCCGACCTGCGCCTCTCGCCCCGCCCGATGACACCGGGGCCGCAGATGACCTCGACCAACTATTTCATGCGCCACAACGCCACGGTCGAGGCGCAGCGGCATTCGGCCGGCGCCGCGCCGGGCACGCTGATATCCGGCCACAAGAAAGACGTTGTACTGACGACGCGGCTGGCGTCTAACCGCGGCCGCGTGGCGATCTATGGCTGGCACCGTAGCAACGGCAAACCGATCCAGCCGCTCAGCACGGTACACGGCGCCGGCTATGCCGATTACAGCCACGGCGTCCGGCTGGTCAGCCGCACCGCCTTCCTGAATGGCAAGTCGATCGACCTGCGCACACTGATGGCCGACCCCCGCTATGCCGGCCTGCTCAGCAGCGAAGGGCCGATCTCGGGGCCGGGCCTGCGGATGGCAGCACTGGCCTCGAACTGAGGCAAGACTGAATCGAAGCGAAAAAGGCGCCCACAGGGGCGCCTTTACTTTTCGTTAACCGGTTAACGAACCGTTACTTCACGGTCTTGAAGCACCGAAAGCCCAGGTGGTAGTTCCGGTGGCTGTTCGACGCCATCACCCGACCGCCATGCCAGTAAGGCGCGCGCCAGCGGCTCCAATGCGTATGCGCCCGCACCGTATCCCAGATGAACCAGCTCCCCTTCATCTCGGTCACGCCCAGCTTGCGGCTCCCCCGGCTCGACATTTCGTCGGGCGACAGCGGCAGGTTCATGTGCTCGGCGGCATTCCCGTCGAGGTCATACACCCCCAGCGGGCTCTTGCAGGCCGGGAAGCTGCCCGCCGGATACGTATTCGACCCGCAGCCGGTAAAGCTCCCACCGTTACAACCGCCATTCTTGAAGCTGCCCGTCGCACAGACACCGGCCTTCCACTGCGGCCCGATCGAATAGCGCGCCGTCGGCTGGTACTTGGCGTTATGCGCGGCCCTCGCCGCCTGCACACTCCGGCCAAAGAAGTAATCCGGCGGCGTCAGCGCCCCGTGCGACGCACCTTCCCACTCATGCGCATCGCCGATCCGCTTGCCCTCGGCCCAGCACAGCTCGGCCGCCTCGTTCGCCTGCACCCATGTCACCGGGTACATCCCCGGCACATTGGGATACTCGAACATGTCGGCGCAGACCGTCGCATCCGACGGGCTTTCCGTCGCCGGGTCATAAAGCGGCGCCATATAGGGCTCGCCACAGATCCGCTCGAACGCGGCATTGCGATAAAAGCTCTTCGGGTCCTGCCCCAGCTTCGCCGCCAGTTGCTGCGGCGTCAGCGGATGGCGCGTCACCGAGGGGTTGCCCTGCCCCATGTAGCGCGACCCGGCAAAGATCGACCGAATTCGCTGCATCTCCGCCCCGCTCAGGCCCCGCGCGGCCTGCATCTCGCGGAACATCTTCTCGTTATTCTCCTGAAGCGTCTGCGCCTGTCCGGGCAGCGCCCCGATCATCACCAGAAGCCCCGCCGCAAGAACGGCCCTCGAACGTTTCAGCATGCTCTCTCCCCGTTTCTACTTTCTGAGCAGGTAAACAAAATCACGGTTGTCGGAGAACCCGACGAAACGGGCGATCGGATGGCCGTCATTGCCCTTGGCATCCACCGCCGACATGCCATTCACCAGATGATGCGGCACCACACGGCCCTCCTCGTTGGTATAGAGCGCCATGTAGGTGTGCTCCTGCGAGTTCATGTCGAGCAGCATGGCATGATCACAGCCATAGGCCTGAAACGTCCGCGCCTGCGCCGACGGCGTCGCGGAGGAGAAATAGGCGTAGATCAGGAATTTCCGGCCGTTGACCTCCTTCATGCAGGCCCCGCCCCGCAAGGTCCGCAAATCGGCCTCGGCCGAGCCGGACCAGTTCCCGCCCAGCCAGCTTGTCACCTGATCCCCCGGCACGCCGTTCTCGATCAGCGGCACGCCGTTCTGGCGCGCGAAGCGCACCCGCGGCAGAAGCTCGCGATCCGCCTCGGTCCATGTCCGCATGTGGATCGAGCCGTCATCCAGCACGAAGATCGTCGACAGGCCGGGATGCAGCTTGCTGAAGATCACCCCGTTCGCGAGGAACCCGTAATGGTGACCGTAATTGGTGAACGCCTTGTCGCCGGCCCGCCACGCCGCATGGTCCCGCTTGAACCCGCCGGCGAAAGTGGCCGCCACACGATCGGTCAGCGCCGGGCTCAGCATCCCCGTCCGCACGATCGGATCGGCCCGGTTGAACCCGTCCGGCCCCGGCAATTGCCAGTTCTTGCCCGCCCCGCTCGGCCGCGGCGACCAGCCAAGGCGCGGGTGATCGGTGCCCACCTCGTAGCCCAGCTCGAACTGCGCCAGGTCAAACGCCACGAGATACACGTCGGCGCGGTTCTCCACCCCGTCAAGCCAATGGGTCTCGCCCTTCCGGTTCAGGATATCCGGGTGGATCATGCCGGGCTGCATCGCGCTGGCATAGATGCCCGGCGCGTCCTTCACGGCATACCAGCTCCCTGCCTGCATCCCGCCATCTGCGCCTTCCAACTCGAACCCGAAATAGGCGCGGAACACCGGATGCTGTGACAGGTTGGCCTTGCCGAGCGAGGCCGCCACCTCGCCGGAATCGCCCCCGGCCACCACTTCGCCCGACACCATGTAGGCATCTTCATAGAACGAGCCCTTGATGATCCCGACGATGCTCTCGCCGAAGATCACGTTGTCGCGCAGGAACTCCGCCACGGCTTCCCGGTTGCTCCGCGAGCCGCGCACGTGGTTGCGCACGAACACACGGTCATCGCAGATCGGGGCATAAGGCAGGCCGGAATTGACCGCCTTGTCCAGCTCGGAATTCCGCCCGTTCCATGGCGTACAGCGTTCGACAATGCCGTTATTCTCGAAGATCAACTCGGGCGTGTCCGTCGTCCGAAGCGACACGGTGGTCTCGTCCGGATCGGTCAATTCGAGGTGATAGGTGGTCGTCTTGGTGTGCCGGGCCACGGTGGTGACATCAAGCAGGAACCACGTGTTGAAGGCCGGATTGAGCGAGGTGAGGGTAAATTCCGTCCCGTCCGCATCCGTCGTGGAGGCAGACCGCCGGAAGGGCTGAACCTCCCTGATCGACTTCGGCCGGTCGGCCTCGTACTCGGCCCACTGCTTTTCCAGAAGCGCCCCGTCCGCAGATTCGAGGTCCGTTGCCTCCGCATGCGGCGCCGATCCCAAAAAGACGCCGGCCACCGCGGCACCGACGACGGATTTCCACAAATTTCTGATTTTAAACACCGAATCATCCCTTGCAATTGCCCGAAATACGGGCGTTTGCGTTTCCCCGGAGGGTCCCCGAAAATGCAGGTGATGCCCCCAAGCACACCGAACGGTTTCATGCTATTGCGAGAGGGTGGTTTTCTCAAGATGTTGATAACTGCCGCGGTAAATGCCGCGACGGCTGTTGCGCGGCTGCGCCGCACGGCACGCAAAACAAAAAAGCCGCCCCGTAGGGCGGCTGATTTTGGTTGCGGGAGTAGGATTTGAACCTACGACCTTCAGGTTATGAGCCTGACGAGCTACCAGACTGCTCCATCCCGCGCCATTGCGTTGGACCGCCTCGTATTGTCTGGAATGTGAGGCGGCATCGTCAGAGAGATACCATTCAAGGGTCTTACTAGGTTTGGCGGCGACCTACTCTCCCACGTCTTGAGACGCAGTACCATCGGCGCTAAGGCACTTAACGGCCGGGTTCGGGATGGGACCGGGTGTTTTGCTCTTGCTATGACCACCAAACCAAGAAAAACCCTCGAAAATTCCAAGTCAGTACACTTCGGTGTATGCTTTTGGTCCAGCCAAAGTCTGGCTTTTACTGGATCAAATCAAGCCTATCGGACAATTAGTACCGGTCAACTGAACGCGTTGCCGCGCTTACATCTCCGGCCTATCGACGTGGTGGTCTACCACGGTCCTCAGGGATACCTTGTTTTGAGGGGGGCTTCCCGCTTAGATGCCTTCAGCGGTTATCCTGTCCGATCATAGCTACCCTGCACTGCTGCTGGCGCAACAACAGGTCCACCAGTGGATCGTTCACCCCGGTCCTCTCGTACTAGGGGCAACTCCTCTCAAGTATCCTACACCCACGGCAGATAGGGACCGAACTGTCTCACGACGTTCTAAACCCAGCTCACGTACCTCTTTAAACGGCGAACAGCCGTACCCTTGGGACCTGCTCCAGCCCCAGGATGAGATGAGCCGACATCGAGGTGCCAAACACTGCCGTCGATATGGACTCTTGGGCAGTATCAGCCTGTTATCCCCGGCGTACCTTTTATCCGTTGAGCGATGGCCCTTCCACTCGGGACCACCGGATCACTATGGCCGTCTTTCGACTCTGCTCGACTTGTCAGTCTCGCAGTCAGGCTGGCTTCTGCCATTACACTCAACGAGCGATTTCCGACCGCTCTGAGCCAACCTTCGCGCGCCTCCGTTACGCTTTAGGAGGCGACCGCCCCAGTCAAACTACCCGCCACGCAGGGTCCCGGATCCGGATAACGGACCGCGGTTAGACATCAAGAGTGCGAAGGTTGGTATCTCAAGGATGGCTCCACAGAGACTGGCGTCCCTGCTTCGAAGCCTACCAACTATCCTGCACATCCCAATCCTGATGCCAGTGCGAAGCTGTAGTAAAGGTGCACGGGGTCTTTCCGTCTAACCGCGGGAAGCCTGCATCTTGACAGGCAATTCAATTTCGCTGAGTCGATGTTGGAGACAGCGGGGAAGTCGTTACGCCATTCGTGCAGGTCGGAACTTACCCGACAAGGAATTTCGCTACCTTAGGACCGTTATAGTTACGGCCGCCGTTTACCTGGGCTTCAATTCAAGGCTCTCACCTCTCCTTTTAACCTTCAGGCACCGGGCAGGCGTCAGACCCTATACGTCGTCTTGCGACTTCGCAGAGCCCTGTGTTTTTAGTAAACAGTCGCCACCCCCTAGTTTGTGCCCCCGCCCCGAAGTTGCCTTCGAAGCGGGCCTCCTTCTCGCGAACTTACGGAGGCATTTTGCCGAGTTCCTTCAACATCGTTCTCTCAAGCGCCTTGGTATGCTCTACCAGTCCACCTGTGTTGGTTTAGGGTACGGTCTGATCGAGGGGCTATTTCCAGGAACTGCTAAGCGGCCCATCCAATCCGATAAGGATGAACAACCTTCGCAATCCGTCACCACCTCGCGGCCCAGGAATATTAACCTGGTTCCCATCGGCTACGCCTTTCGGCCTCGCCTTAGGGGCCGGCTTACCCTGCTCAGATTAGCTTTAAGCAGGAACCCTTGGACTTTCGGCGAGAGTGTCTCTCACACTCTTTGTCGCTACTCATGTCATCATTCTCACTAGTGATCTCTCCACCGGATGGCTCACGCCCCGGCTTCATCGAAAGCCTCTCTCCTCCAAGGCGGGCGAACCCGCTAAGGAGGAATGAGACTATGTCACACTACGCTCTGCTACCAGTGCTTACGCACTCCTCGGCTTCGGCTCGTGGCTTGAGCCCCGTTACATCTTCGCCGCAGGACAACTTGTTTAGACCAGTGAGCTGTTACGCTATCTTTAAAGGATGGCTGCTTCTAAGCCAACCTCCTGGTTGTTTTGGTCGTCCCACCTGCTTTCCCACTTAGCCACGAATTGGGGGCCTTAGCCGGAGGTCAGGGTTGTTTCCCTCTCCACTACGGGCGTTAGCACCCGCAGTGTGTCTGCCATCTAGTACTCCTCGGTATTCGGAGTTTGGTTAGGATCAGTAAGCCTGTGGGGCCCCATTACCCATCCAGTGCTCTACCCCCGAGGGTATTCGGATGACGCTCTACCTAAATAGATTTCGCAGAGAACCAGCTATCTCCGAGTTTGATTGGCCTTTCACCCCTAGGCACAGCTCATCCCGTTCTTTTTCAACAGAAGTGGGTTCGGTCCTCCAGTAAGTGTTACCTTACCTTCAACCTGGCCATGCCTAGATCACTCGGTTTCGGGTCTGATCCATCCAACTCATCGCCCTATTAAGACTCGCTTTCGCTGCGCCTACACCTAACGGCTTAAGCTTGCTGGATAGACCAAGTCGATGACCCATTATACAAAAGGTACGCCGTCACAAGACTGGACACTAATAACAATCTCATTTGATCGGGATGGAAACCCGCAGATGCACTGTTTCGAGGCCGGGGTTGCGGCTGTAGATCCCGGAGTTCGAACGGTGATCGACGCCGAGGCCGATCCGCGTGCCGTTCCGGGCCTGATAGCCGAGCTCGATACCCGACCGGAATTCGATCGGACCACCGAGATCGTGGCCGCCCCCATTCTCGTAGAGCCCCGTCATCGCATGAAACTGGATGAAGGTGCGCTCGTTAAAGAGGTGCATCGTGTAGGCATGGCCTGCTCCGATCCAGAATTCGCCGTCTGTCGTGGCCGAGAGGCCCCAGACATTCTGGAACGGCCCAAAGGCCAAACCCGTGTCGCGCCGGAAGTATATTTCCTCGCCAGAGGCGTTATCCTGGAAATATGTTTCGCCAAGGGCCAGCGAGTTATAGGCAGGCACATCGTTCTTCGCCAGGCACCCCTCATGGGGGCAGTGGTTAACGCTCATATCTATGAGCCCCGCGATAAGTCCGACGACCGCCATGGTCCCGTCTGTCACAAATGCGATATCCGACACGTTTGCCTCCAACATGATTCACTTTCGTGTTGATGAAGCAGATTGTCATTAGAGTCCAGTCAAGCTCCGACTGATTGTAGGCGTCCGGTTTCAGGTACTGTTTCACTCCCCTCGTCGGGGTGCTTTTCACCTTTCCCTCACGGTACTGGTTCGCTATCGGTCAGTAAGGAGTACTTAGCCTTCGAGGGTGGTCCCCCGATCTTCAGACAGGATTTCACGTGTCCCGCCCTACTTAATACGTACCTCAGAGCTTATTGTACGGGGCTGTCACCCGCTATGGCCATGCTTCCCAACATGTTCCAATCACTCATCGGTCTCGGCTGGTCCCCGTTCGCTCGCCGCTACTAGGGGAGTATCAATTGATTTCCTTTCCTCCGGGTACTTAGATGTTTCAGTTCTCCGGGTTTGCTCTTAAAGACCTATGTATTCAGTCCTTAAGTACCTGGTTATGCACATTATTAACTGCAGAGCAGATAATAACATACATTCAGGTGGGTTGCCCCATTCGGAAATCCAGGGATCAAAGCTTATTCTCAGCTCCCCCCGGCTTATCGCAGAGTATCACGTCCTTCATCGCCTCTTACTGCCAAGGCATCCACCAAACGCCCTTCTCGCGCTTGATTTGATCCAGAAAAAGCAAGACTAGCCTGCAAAGGCACGCAACCGGCAAGCTGACGCGCCATTTTTCCGGACCAAAAGTCATACTTTCCCGCCTGAACATGAAGTTCATGTTCAGACATAGTTCAAATCCGTGCGGATTATGAACTTAGGTTAGTGTACTTGACTTGGACAACTCTGTTCGTTTCAGCCCAGCATACCTATGGGCGGTTTGGAAGACCGCGTCACAGGCTTGCATCACCCCGAGGGGATCAGCACCGAACCGAGATACCTGCGTACTTACAGGTATCAAACAGTGTTGATATTGTATCTCTCTAAACGATGTCAAAATTCGTCCGATTGGACGGTAAAGCACTTCGAACCAGTGCTTAACGGTCAAATCGAGTAATGGTGGAGCCTAGGAGGATCGAACTCCTGACCTCCTGAATGCAAATCAGGCGCTCTCCCAGCTGAGCTAAGGCCCCATTTGTGCCCCATGCTAGGGGAATGGTGGGTCGAGGAGGACTTGAACCTCCGACCTCACGCTTATCAGGCGTGCGCTCTAACCACCTGAGCTACCGACCCAGATAACGGGCGGTAACCCGTCTTACGTACTGAAGAGATATGAGGACGGCCTGGACCGTAAGTATTTGACCGGCTTGACTTTGCCGATCTTGCTAAGTGATCCACGTGATTGGCGAGCCAATCAACCAGGATCATCCTTAGAAAGGAGGTGATCCAGCCGCAGGTTCCCCTACGGCTACCTTGTTACGACTTCACCCCAGTCGCTGAGCTTACCGTGGCCAGCTGCCCCCTATAAAGGTTGGCGCACCGTCTTCGGGTAAACCCAACTCCCATGGTGTGACGGGCGGTGTGTACAAGGCCCGGGAACGTATTCACCGCGTCATGCTGTTACGCGATTACTAGCGATTCCGACTTCATGCCGTCGAGTTGCAGACGACAATCCGAACTGAGATGGCTTTTGGGGATTAACCCACTGTCACCACCATTGTAGCACGTGTGTAGCCCAACCCGTAAGGGCCATGAGGACTTGACGTCATCCACACCTTCCTCCCGCTTATCACGGGCAGTTTCCATAGAGTGCCCAGCCGAACTGCTGGCAACTAGGGATGTGGGTTGCGCTCGTTGCCGGACTTAACCGAACATCTCACGACACGAGCTGACGACAGCCATGCAGCACCTGTCACTGATCCAGCCGAACTGAAGGAAACGATCTCTCGTAACCGCGATCAGGATGTCAAGGGTTGGTAAGGTTCTGCGCGTTGCTTCGAATTAAACCACATGCTCCACCGCTTGTGCGGGCCCCCGTCAATTTCTTTGAGTTTTAACCTTGCGGCCGTACTCCCCAGGCGGAATGCTTAATCCGTTAGGTGTGTCACCGAATAGCATGCTATCCGACGACTGGCATTCATCGTTTACGGTGTGGACTACCAGGGTATCTAATCCTGTTTGCTCCCCACACTTTCGCACCTCAGCGTCAGTATCGAGCCAGTGAGCCGCCTTCGCCACTGGTGTTCTTCCGAATATCTACGAATTTCACCTCTACACTCGGAGTTCCACTCACCTCTCTCGAACTCTAGACTAGTAGTTTTGGAGGCAGTTCCAGGGTTGAGCCCTGGGATTTCACCCCCAACTTTCCAATCCGCCTACGCGCGCTTTACGCCCAGTAATTCCGAACAACGCTAACCCCCTCCGTATTACCGCGGCTGCTGGCACGGAGTTAGCCGGGGTTTCTTTACCAGGTACTGTCATTATCATCCCTGGCGAAAGAGCTTTACGACCCTAGGGCCTTCGTCACTCACGCGGCATGGCTAGATCAGGCTTTCGCCCATTGTCTAAGATTCCCCACTGCTGCCTCCCGTAGGAGTCTGGGCCGTGTCTCAGTCCCAGTGTGGCTGATCATCCTCTAAAACCAGCTATAGATCGTAGGCTTGGTAGGCCATTACCCCACCAACTACCTAATCTAACGCGGGCCAATCCTTCACCGAAATTCTTTCCCCCGAAGGGCGTATACGGTATTAAACCCAGTTTCCCGGGACTATTCCGTAGTGAAGGGCATGTTCCCACGCGTTACTCACCCGTCCGCCACTAGATCCGAAGATCTCGTTCGACTTGCATGTGTTAAGCCTGCCGCCAGCGTTCGTTCTGAGCCAGAATCAAACTCTCAAGTTGAAAGGCTGTTACCAGCCTATCCATGACGTTCGACCCTTGCACATCGTGCCTTACCCAATTGGGCAAGGCCCGTCTCTGTCTGTTGTGCATGGTCCTTGCGGACGATGCCGAACAAACAGTGAAGCTGACTATCCATCATCGGGCCGAAGCCCTAGGTAGTTGATATGCAAGAGTGTTCCGTCGTCTAGGACCAAACCGCCCGCATATCTCTTCAGATACCATCGATTTCAAAGAGCGTGAGAGACAAAATCGACTGGATGCGCCCTAACTTCTTCGGCGCGCCCCGCCTCATCGATCTCTCGTTTTGTTGTTCGCCTCGTTGCCGTGTGGCCCGTCTGGCGTTCCGTTGTGCGCCTCAGCGCCGCCGGTGAGGGGGTATTTACGGATTGCGGCTCACACTCGCAAGCCCTTTTTTCCGGAAACGTCATGTTTTTTTCAAAAAACTCGAATTCGTTGTTAAAACAAGGGGTTACGATCATAAAAAATCGCGCGCCTCGGGTCTGGCGCGAGATTTCTTCGGCCTCTTAGCGCACAAATCCGGGGAATTTTGGCTTATCCACAGGGAATCCCCCCCGGATTGGCCAGACTCGCCGCCGGATTCCCCCGGAATCGGCGGCGATTCAGCGGCGCGACTCGTGAATCGCCGCCGATTCATCGCCGGATGACCTCCTCTTTCCTTCGCGAGTCAGTGTTTTTTTGAAAAGAATCTCTGAATCAGCCCCGATTCCGAGCGACTCGAGGATTTTCGAGGGGCGAATCCCGGGAAACGCTTCGCGACTCGGTCAGGCACTGCTCCGAACGCCGGCGGCCGGCCGCGTCCGCCGCGATTTGGCGATGCCGGGCAACCGCAGCGCCAGCAGCACCAGGATCAGGCCCAGCATCACCAGCGGCTTCAACTGCCACCCCTTCACCAGCATCAGGTAATGCACCGCCCCCAGCACCGCCGCCGGATAGGCCAGCTTGTGCAGCTGCCGCCATTTCGGCCCCAGCTTCCGGACCGACAGGTTGTTCGACGTCACCGCCAGCGGCAGCAGCAGAACGAACCCCGCCATGCCGACCGTGATATAGGGGCGTTTCACGATATCGGCCCAGACCCGGTCGAGCGCCTGAACATCCAGCACCGCCCATGTCAGCAGGTGAATCGCCACGAAGAAGAAACAGGCCAGCCCGATGGCCCGGCGAAACTTCAACAGGTTGAGCCCCGAGAACCGGCGCAGCGGCGTCACCGCAAGCCCGGCGATCAGAAGGTAGAGCGCCGCCTCACCATAAGCGTGCTCGATCGCCTCAACCGGGTTCGGGCCCAGCGCGCCGGTCGCGCCCTGAAAGAACACCCACCCGGCATAAACGGCGCCGCCCGCATAAACCGTCCACGCCGGCACGCGGCGCACCGCCGAATTGAAACGATCGGCCACGCCCATCAGTGATACTTCACAAGGTCCATGCCCTCGTAAAGGCTGGCCACCTCTTCCTCGTAACCGTTGAACATCCGGGTCGGTGTCTTCTTGGCGAAAAGCCCCTGCCCGATCAGCGTTTCGTATTCCTGGCTCCAGCGCGGGTGATCCACCTGCGGGTTCACGTTACTGTAGAAGCCGTATTCTTCCGGGCTGTACTTGTTCCACGCCGTCGGCGGCTGGGTATCGGTCAGCGTGATCCGCACGATCGACTTGATCGACTTGTAGCCATACTTCCACGGCACCACCAATCGCAGGGGCGCGCCATTCTGGTTCGGCATGGGCCGGCCATAAATCCCCGTCGCCACCAGCGTCAGCGGATGCATCGCCTCGTCAAGCCGCAGCCCCTCGACATAGGGCCACTCGATCACCGGCCGGCTCACCCCCGGCATCTCGTCAGGGCGCAGCGCGGTCTCGAACGCCACGTACTTCGCCGAAGACTGCACCCCCGCCATCTCCAGCAGGTCGGCCAGCTCGAACCCGTTCCACGGCACGACCATCGCCCAGCGCTCGACACAGCGGAAACGATAGATCCGCTCCTCGACGGTCATCTCCTTCATGATGTCCTCGAACGCGTAGTCGCCGGGCCGGTCGACCATCCCGTCGATCGTCACGCTCCACGGCTCGGTCGTCAGCATATGGGCATATTTCGCCGGGTCGCCCTTGCCGGTGCCGAATTCGTAGAAATTGTTGTAGCTGGTGATATCGTCCCACTCGTTGGGTTCGAGCGTCTCGGCCCGCGCCGGTGCGCCGAAGCCGCTCAGCGCCAGCCCGGCCGCCGCCGCCCCGATCACCTGCCGCCGGTTCAGGAACAGGGGCTCCGGCGTCACGTCGTTCTCGGTAAGGGTGTTCTTCCAGCGAAAGGCCATGCGTCGGGTCTCCGGTATTGCGCTACATCTGCACCACAGATGTAGAGGGGCACGGCCCGCCCGGCAAAACAAGCCGACTCACGAACACGTTGCCCTACCGTAACATTCGGCTCCCTCGCGCGCGCACGCGCGCGCGGGTATGTATAGGCCGTCTTACTCCGCCGCCTTGGCCGGGTCATAGCTCGGCAGGATCCGGTTGAATGGCACGCTTGTGCCATCCGCCTGCACGATCCGCACATGCCGCCGCCGCATCTGCCGGGGCTCGGCCACACCGACGGAATGGGCGATGGTCTCGACCTCCTTGATCACGGCCTGTGCGTAATGCGCCACCCTGTCGATCTTGGCCTCCACCACCAGCCCCTTCTGATAGCGCGGGTTATGCGTGGTGATGCCGGTCGGGCAGGTGTTCCGGTTGCACTTCAGCGCCTGGATACAGCCCAACGAGAACATGAAGCCGCGCGCGCAGGTCACGAAATCCGCCCCGGCACAAATCGCCCACGCCACATCGCCGGGGTTCACCAGCTTGCCGGCGGCGATGATCCGTATACGGTCCTTCATCCCGTGCCGGTCGCGCATGTCCACCACCCGCGGCAGCGCCTCGCGCACCGGCATGCCGACAAGGTCGAGCAGCGGCATCGGCGCGGCCCCCGTGCCGCCCTCGCCCCCGTCTATGGAGATGAAGTCGGGCGCATGCTCCGCCCCCCGCGCGTCGATCGCCTCGAAGAGCGGCTCCATCCCGTCGATCGACCCCACCGCCGTCTTGATCCCCACGGGCTTGCCCGTCACCTCCCGGATATGCCCGATCATGTCGAGCAACTCGTCATAGGTCCCCGCCTCCGGGTGCCGGTTGGGCGAGAGGCTGTCCTCTCCCACTGGAATTCCCCGGATCAGCGAAATCTCCGGCGTGACCTTGGCCCCCGGAAGGATGCCCCCCTTCCCCGGTTTCGCGCCCTGGCTCAGCTTCACCTCGAACATCCGCACCGTCTCGTGCGCGGCGATCTCCTTCAGCTTCTCGTCGCTCAGCCCGCCTGTCTCCGTCCGCACCCCGTACTTGGCCGTCCCGATCTGAAAGACGAGGTCGCATCCGCCCTCGAGGTGATAGGGGCTCAACCCGCCCTCGCCCGTGTTCAGCCAGATCCCGGCCTTCTTCGCCCCCTTGCTCAGCGCCCTGACCGCCGGCCTCGAAATCGACCCGTAACTCATCCCCGAGATGTTGAAGATCGACGGCGCCGCGAAGGGCTTGCGCGCATGCGGCCCGATCTCCAGCGGTTCGGTCTTGGCATACATGTCATTGAGCGGCGGAAAGGCCGAGTTCGCGAAGATCGGCGTGCCCGGCACGCTGATATTCCGTGTCGACCCGAAGGATACCGTGTTCCCCACACCCTTCGAGGCTTGCCCGACCCATGCGCGCTGCGCCCGGTTGAACGGCAGCTCTTCCCGGTCCATCGCGAAGAAGTACTGCCGGAAGAATTCCCCCAGTTCCGAGAACAGATGCCGGAACCGCCCGATCACCGGGTAGTTCCGCCGGATCGCGTCGCCCCGCTGCGAACGGTCAATCACGAACAGGATCACCGCCGCCAGCGCCATCAGCCCCAGCACCGCGATGAAGGCGACCGCCAGAATCTCGACAGCCCTAAACGCAAACCCCATATCCAGTTCCATCGTCACCCTCCATGCCACGGCCCGACCGGCCCCCTACAGACTTCTGCGCAGCGCCCGAGACTTCAAGCCACGAAATGTGCCACCGGATCACCGTGTCCGCACATCCGGCATTCACAGCCTGCTGACCATGAATAACAAATCTTTGACTTGATGACGCGAAATGCGCGGGCTTAGCGGGCAGGCCCCGAAAGTCCAGCCAACGGGACAGGATTTTCCGGTGAACCGGTCGCGTCCATCCTCCGTAGTCCATGTCGAATGCTCAACGGGCATTCTCACACTCACACGAGTACAAACCATGGAGGAGTCTCACATGCTTCGCAGAACCTACCTCGCTCTCACCGCCGCCACCCTGCTGTCGGCCACCGCCGTCCCGGCGCTCGCCGAAAGCGGCTCGATGGACATCGTCGACACGGCCGCCAACGCCGAGGGTTTCGAAACCCTCGTCGCCGCGGTCGAGGCTGCCGGTCTTGTCGACACGCTGAAGGGCGAAGGCCCCTTCACCGTCTTCGCCCCCACCGACGACGCCTTCGCCGCGCTGCCCGAGGGCACCGTCGAAGACCTGCTTCAGCCCGAGAACAAGGATCAACTGACCGCGGTCCTCACCTACCACGTGGTGCCGGGCAAGGTGATGTCGGGTGATCTCTCCGACGGCATGACCGCCGCCACTGTCGAGGGCAGCGAAGTGACCATCATGACCGAGGGCGGTGTCATGGTGAATGACGCCAATGTCGTGCAGCCCGATATCGAGGCCTCGAACGGCGTGATCCACGTCATCGACAAGGTGATCATGCCCGACATGTAACCCTGTGACCCTGACAGTCACGCGGACGGGGCGGCAATGCCGCCCCGTTTACGTTTCACGATTCGCGGGTCCGGCCACGCGGGAACACGCGCGATCCGCATTATCCCCAATTGCGCAACTTAACCCCTACTCCGCGGCCATTGTCGCCCGGATTGGCCGCAAAACGCCGCCCCTGACATATTCTCACCACAGGCTGCCTTGTTTATGCCATAATCAGACCACAGAAAAAACGTGGTCCCGGTCGTCAGGCCGGGCCCTGCGTGGGGGCGCAGGTTTTAGGTTTGTGAGTGCTGCCATGAAGTCCTTTCCCGTATTGCCATCGTCGTCCGGCGACATCTCCAACACGGCCGGCGGCGCGAATCCTTACGAGAAACAGCCCAGCCGCGCATTCTGGCGCTCGGCGGTCTCCGACCTGTCCCCGATCGAGATGGACGGCGTCTACGAGCCCCGCTTCCAGATCACGCGCGACACCCGTATTTCCGCCGCCGGAAGCTGCTTCGCCCAGCACATCGCGCGCCAGTTCAAGGCCCGCAATTACAGCTTCACCGATGTCGAACCGGCCCCGCCGTTCCTCGACGCCGACACCGCCGACAGCTTCGGCTATGGCCAGTATTCCGCCCGCTACGGCAACGTCTACTCGATCCGCCAGTTGCTCCAGCTCTTCGCCCGTGCCGAGGGCGCGATGGACCCGGACGATCATGTCTGGCTCAAAGACGGCCGCGCCTATGACCCGTTCCGCCCCACCATCCAGCCCGGCGGCTTCGCCTCCTTGGCCGAGATGGAGGCCGACCGCGAATACCACCTCGACCAGGTCCAGACGCTTCTGGGCCAGACAGACCTTTTCGTCTTCACCTTCGGCCTGACCGAAGCTTGGGTGAACAAGCGCGACGGCGCGGTCCTCCCCACTTGCCCCGGCACCCATGCGGGCACGTTCGACCCGGAAACCTACGCCTTCCGCAACTTCCGCTTCAACGAGGTGCTGCAGGATGCCGAGGCCTTCATCGCCCTCGCCCGCCAGCACAACCCGGATATGCACTTCCTCTTCACCGTCTCGCCCGTGCCCCTGACGGCCACCGCCACCGATCAGCACGTGCTCGCCGCCACGACCTATTCCAAGTCGGTCCTGCGCGCGGTCTGCGGCGAGCTGGCCATGACGCATGACTTCGTCGACTATTTCCCTTCTTACGAACTCGTCGCCTCGCACCCCATGCGCGGCATTTACTATCGCCCCAACATGCGCAACGTCGCGGCCGAGGGCGTGGCCCGCGTGATGGACATCTTCTTCGCCGCCCATGGCGACACCGGCACCCCCGAGCCGCAGCAAACCGAAACCCCGGCCATCCCCACGTCCGACCCGGCCTGCGACGAGGAAATACTGGAGTTCTTCGAAACATGACCCTGAACATCTGCGGCAACTCCCACACCCGCGCCCTCCGCGCCGGCATGCAGATCCTCGAAGACAGCGTCGCCGAAGAGGTCGTCGTCTTCCCCCTCGGCACCGCCGACAACGAGGCCGAGCCGTTCAGCACCATCGAGAACGGCCGCGTCGTCCTGACCAACGACCGTTTCCGCACCAAACTGCAGAAGAATTTCGGCTTCTCCAGCTTCGGCCCGGCCGACCGCTGGGGCATCTGCCTCGGCACCCACAACTACCGCCTGATGCGCTCCGAGGCGTGGCTGCGCGCCGCCCCGGCATGGCTCGGCCTGCCCGGCATGCAGCCCGTGCCCGAGGCCGCCTTCGCCCAGATGGTCGCCGCCGATCAGCGCCACATCCGCGCCTTCTTCGACCAGCTTCTGCAAACCGGCGTCCGCCCCTTCGTGATCTCCGCACCCTGGCCCGTGCGCACCCACCCGATCATGACCGAAACCGGCGTCCGCCCCGAGATCATCAAGGCCATCGACGTCAAGGCCCGCGCCCTCTTCGCCGCATGGCTGGCCGAGCGTGGCATCGACCTGATCCTCCCCCCGGACGAAGCGGCGGATGAACACGGCTTCCTCCGCCCCCGCTTCGCAAAGGGCGGCGACGATCACTACCACGGCAACCCGCGCTACGGCCGGCTGATGATGAAGAAGGTGCTGGAAAGCCAGCGCGTCGCGATCGCGGCCTAGACCACCTCGGGGCTCGACCGCCGGCGAAACTCCAGCTCTCCGGCCAGCGCCCGGCGCAGCGCCACCGGCCGCACCCCGGTGGCGCATTCCGTCACCCGGTTGATCAGCCCCGCCGATTTCAGCCGCTTGCCCACGCCATGCCCGACCTTGCCGATGATGTAATGGTGCAGGTTCGGGCAGACCGGATAGCGCGACCAATGGGGCCGCTCCACCTTGCCACCACCATGCAGCACGAAATAGGTGCAGCCCGGCTCCAGCGTGTCCTCCAGCGGCGGCCGGGTGAACCGGACGATCCGCTCGCGATAGGCCTTCCACCGCTCCTCTTCCGGCACCACGTCAGGGTCCGCCGAATACTGCGCCGAGATCGCCAGACAGCTCTTCGCCCACAGCGCCCCGGCAAAGATCACCGCGCCATAGCCGCCCATCGAATGCCGAAGGTCACCGTCTCGGTAATCCCGTGCGCCTGCCGGTACCGGCCGACAACGTCAAGGATCTCCTCGAAGATCCCCGGATCGTTGTACCAGCTCCGCAACGTGTCTGACACGAAGAGCACATGGTTGCGCCCGTCCTGCCGGCTGCTCTTCACGAACTCCTCGGTCTGGTGCCGCGCCTCGGGCTTTCCCACGCCAGTGAACGAGACCACCAGCCGCGGCTCACGTCCCGCAAGGCTCGTGGCCTTCACACGGTCGGACTGATGAAACACCGCTGGCGGTGTAATTGTCGAAACGGTCATCTACTCGACCACCGACCTGTCCTTCTGATCGGGTACCGGCGCCGCGCCGGCCTCGATCCCGTGCTTTTCCAGCAGCGACGCCAGGTAGCTGCCCTCGGGCGGCACCCCGCCATGGCGGCGTGCGCAGAACCGCTTGATCGGCGCCCAGATATGGATGCACCGGGTGTTCCCGGTCAGCTTCCGCTTCACCGCCATCGGCCGCTTGGCAAAGGCGCGGCGATTGGCGAAATGCACGGGATAGTAATACTCGGTCGGCCGGGCATGCTTGTCTTCACCCGTCTCCTGCAGAAACGCGGTCACGCCCAGCGGCCCCCACACACCCCACGGCATCTCCGACACATGCATCGGGTCGCCCGCCTCGGCCCGCGCCTTGATCTCGTTCAGAAACCTTGGCGGAAGCCATTCCGGCACCGGGTACTCGTCCTTGGTGAACTCCAGCAACCCCTGCAACGCCGGGCTATCCTGCGGCAGGCGCAGAATGGCGCCGTTGATCTGCCCCTTCTGCTTCTCCTCCGACCAGAACTCGTAGCCATAGACATGGCTTTCACCGCCCGGCAACGGTTTCACCGAATAGACATCGGTGTCGATATAGATGATCTCCGGGTCTTTCGCGATCATGTGAAACCGGAACAGATCGGAAAACAGCGCCACGCTCCCGGTTCGGGCATGGGTGTGGAAATCGTCCGTTTCCAGAACCTCCCGCCCGTCGCGCACCTCCACCCCCTCGGGAATGCCCTGAACCTCGCCATATGTGTAAAGGATCGTGCGGTGCCCCTGATCGACGAAAGACTTCAGGCACAGCTGCTCAAGCCATGTCAGCGACCCGCCGATCCACAACGCACCCACCGGGGGAAGTTCTGCCATTCCATTGCCTCGGGTTATCTTTTTTGTTGCTGCAACTTCTACCTCACCCCCCGAATCGCATCAAGCGCGGCCCGGTGCGAAACCGCGCCGAGTTCCCTCAAATCCACAGCACCCGCGCGGCCATTGCCGCATTGCGCCACGCGCCCGCTCTGGTACTGCTAAAGATCAGGGGGCCAACCCCGCCAAGCAAGGAGCCGCCGCATGACAGATCGCCAGCCGAGAACCCTGCTCGGGACGGTCAAGGACGAAGGCCCCTACCTGCTGGAATGGATCTGTTACTACAAGCTCATCGGCTTCGACCGCATCGTCGTCGCATCCAACGATTGCGAGGACGGCACCCGCCAGATGCTCGACTACCTCGACACCGTGGGCGAGATCATCCATCTCGAGAACAGCGGCCGGCGCGACGGCGAACATGCCGACCCCCAGAACCGCGCCTATGACAGGTTCTGGGCCGACGACTCGATCAAATCCTCCGAATGGGTTCTGGTGGCCGATGCCGATGAATTCCTCAACATCCACGCGGGCGACGGCACCGTCGACGCCCTGATCGACGCGGCCCAGTCCGGCGCCGGCAAGCAGGTCGACATCATCTCCGCCACCTGGCGGGTCTTCGGCAATGCCGGCATCGTCCCTTTCGAGGACGAGCCTGTCATCGCCCAGTTCACCCGCTCCGCTCCGCCGGGCACGAACAAGGTCCAGCGCTACACCGCCTTCAAATCCATGTTCCGCCCCCACCCGGTGCGCAAGCTCGGCATCCACCGTCCCCGCCTCTCCCCCCGCTACCAGGAAGGGCGCGCATCGCTCACATGGGTCAACGGCGCGGGCGACGAGATGCCCGAACGCTTCCTGCGTCAGGGCTGGCGCTCCTTCGAGGACAGCTACGGCGATACGCTGGTCACCATGAACCACTACATGATCAAGTCCTCCGAAGCCTTCCTGATGAAACGCTACCGCGGCACCGCCAACAGCGACGACGACGAGCGCATCAACTTCCGCTACTTCGAAACCTTCAACGCCAACGATGTCGAGGACACCACCATCACCCGCCACGTCCCGGCGCTGAATTCCGCCATCGCCACGCTCAAGGCCGACCACCCCCACCTCGCCCTGCTCCATGACCGGAGCCTCGCCTTCCACCGCGCCAAGCTCGAAACCGCGCGGCAGGACCTGCTGGCCACCAGTCCCGACATCGCCGCCAAACTCGGCCTCACCGCCTGAGCCCAGACAATGCCGGCGTTTTGCAAAAGACACGCCAAACATTCGCCATAGAAATGCTTGTTGCCTGCGATAGCAGGAGGTGGGACACTCTTGCCCGAGGCAGACGAAAGAACAGGTTACATGGCCTCCGATCGAAAAGAACGCTTCCTGATCGTCACCACGATGAAGAACGAAGCGCCCTTCATGCTGGAATGGATCGCGTATAACCGGGCCATCGGGTACGACGATTTCCTCATCTACACCAATGACTGCACCGACGGCACCGACGCCATCGCGACGCGGCTCGAGGAAATGGGCCTCGCCGCCCATGTCGACAACAACAACCGCAAGATCGGCCGCAAGGGGGCAGAGCTTTCACCGCAACGCGCGGCCCTGCGCCTCGCCACCGATCACCCCCGCTACAAGCAGGCCGACTGGGTCATCTGCTCCGACGCCGACGAATTCATGAACATTCGGTCCGGCCGCACCCTGTCCGATCTCGTTGCTGCCTGCGGCCCGGCCGATGCCATCTCGGTCTGCTGGAAGCTCTTCGGCAACGGTCTGCACCGCCATTACGAAGACATCCCGCTGACCGAACAGTTCTTCTCCTGCGCGCCCGAAACCGGTTTCACCAACTTTCGCGGCGCCGGTATCAAGACACTCTTTCGCAACAACGGCGCCTTCCACCGGATGGGCGTGCACCGCCCCAAGGTCAACGCGGCCCGTGCTCCCGATCCCGAGAAACCTTACGCCCATGTCACATGGCGCGATGCGGGCGGCCAGCAGGTCGATGGCGACACGATCACATGGCGCACATGGGCGGGCTTCGCCCACACCCATGCCCGCCTGCACCACTACGCCATCCGCTCCGCCGACAGCTTCCTCGTCAAGCGCGACCGAGGGCGCACCAACCACATCCATGTCGATCAGGGCCGCGAATATTTCGACGCCATGAACACCAACCACACGCGCGACTATTCCATCCTGCGCCACGTCCCCGGCATGCTGCAGGAACTGGTCAGGCTCCGCTCAGACCCGGTGCTCAACGAGCTTCACATGCAGGCCGTGGCATGGCATCGCGAAAAGATCACCGATATCAAGTCCCGCCCCGACTGGCGCGACTTCATCGAGATGGTCTATACCCATCCGGGCATCAAACGCCCCGACCCCAAGGCGGCCAGCCAGCCGGAACCGGAACCCGAAGAAGAATTCGCCGACGACTGAGCGCATGAGCCCGATCAACGCCATCCTCGCCAATTACCGCAACCGCCGGCACCTGCTGCAAAACATGCACCTGCCGGCGAAACCCTATGGCGGGCCCGACTTCCTCTACATGAAGAACCACAAATCCGCCTGCACCAACGTGCTGACCCTGCTCATCACCCAGATGCACCACGCCCTCGGCGGCGATACCTTGCCGGAAATCAGCATGGACGGCGTCCATAACCTGCCCACCGATTACCTGCGCGCCGGCGCCCGCGGCCTGACATGGGAGACCGCGCAAGACGCCCTCACCGGCCCCGGCTGGTACCGTTTCACCATGGTCCGCGACCCGCTTTCGCGCACGGTCTCGGCATGGTCCGACAAGCTACAACCCGGCTCCAACCCGCGCCACCTGCGCGACCTCAACACCCATCTCGGCCGCCCCGCCGACACGGAAATCACCCTTCCCGCCTTCCTCGACCTCCTCGCGCAGGACGAGGGCGCCCGCGACCTCGACCGCCACTGGCGCCCGCAGCACAAGGAAATCAGCTATGGCCTCGTCTCCTACGACCTGATCGGCCGGGTCGAGGCGATGGACGAGGCCCGCCGCACCGTCATCCGCGCCCTCTTCGGCGCACACGGCGAGGCGATCGAAGTCATCGACACCCGTAACCACCTCGGCCACCGCACCGCCAGCCGGCAGCACCGCGACAGCCTCACCGCCGCCGACCGCCGCAATGTCGAACGTGCCTTCGCCCGAGATTTCGAAATGTACGAGGAAGTCGCCGGGATGGAGGCCGCCTAGACCCCATGCGCAAGCTCTGGATTCACATCGGCACCCCCAAGACCGGCTCCACCGCGATCCAGCGTTACGCCCGGTCCCGCCAGCCCTACCTCGCCTCGAAATCGGTCGATTTCCTGATCCGCGGCCGCCGCGGCTCCTACAATGATCTCGGAGTCCACCTCCGCGGCGGAAAGCGCGCCGAGGCGGCAAAGGTCGGCGACAGCATCCGCCGCCAAATCGCCGACAGCCCTGCCGAAACCCTCGTCCTGACCTCCGAGATGTTCACCGGCAGCGACCCGGCCCTCCTGCGCGACGTGCTGGCGCTCGACGAACCCTTCGAAACCCGCATCCTCGGCTATTTCCGCCGTCAGGACCGCTACCTCGAAAGCGCCTACAAACAGAAGATGAAGACCGGCAAGGTCAAGCCCGGCTTCCAGAACTACCTCGACAAGTTCGGCACCAAGGGGGGCGAATACCGCCGCATCATCGCAGGCTGGGACGACGCCTGGCCCGAGGCCGAATTCATCTTCCGCCGCTTCGATCCGGCCGCTTTCCCCAAGGGCGACGTCGTTCACGAGTTCATGTCCCTGCTCGGCCTCGACATCGACGCCGACGGCAAACCGCCCGCCGAAGAGGTGGCCAACCCCACCCCCTCCATCGACCTGCTCGACCTCATGCAACTCGTCGCCGACATGCCCGGCCTCGACGCGCGCAAGGTATTCCGTTCGATGCCCGTAGGCAGCCTCCCCCGGTTCGAGGGCCGCGCGATGGACAACGCCACCGCCCTCGCCCTGCTGCAACAATTCGAGGCCGACAACGAGGCCCTGCGCCAGCGTTTCTTCCCCGATGATCCCGCGCTCTTCCCGATGGACGACCTCAAAGGCCCCGACCCTGCCATCGCCGCGCCGGGTTTCTCCGACGACCAGCGCGTCATGATCCGCGCCCTGCTTCAGGCCGTCACCGAACAGACCGCGCGCTCCCGGGCCTGACGCCCGTCAGAATCCGCGCCGCCACCCGATCGCGAAGGCGTTCGACCCCGCATCCGTCGCCATCAGCCCGTAAGCATCCGACCGGTGATGCAGCCGCACGAAGATATCGTCATCCCCCTCGCCCACCGAAAACGCGGCCTCGAGGCTGAAATACACCAGCGTCCGCTGCGACTCGCCGCGCCGGACCACCTCCAGCAGCGGGGTCTCGCTCGCATGTGACAAGCCAATTCCGAAAGCGAAACTGTCGATCACCGACGGCCATGGCCGCGCCGGGCTGTAGCGGATCGTCACCGGCAGAACCAGTTCCTGATAGGTGTCCTGCCCGAAGTGATGGTTCAACTGAACCTCAGCGCCCAGCGCGAAACGCGGATCGCTCAGCGGCACCTCGTACCCAAGGATCAGCCCGCCGAAATAGGCATTCGTGAATTCCGTCCTGGTGGGATCGAAGACCTCGTCGATCCCGTTGATCGTCATCTGCCCGCCCTGCAGGCTCAGCGACAACCGGCCATCACCGGCGCGATACTCCTCCGCCGAGGCCGCAGAACCCACCATAAAACCGAGCGCCGCCACCAAGGGCCGACAGGAAACACATGGGATACGCACATTGTGCTCCCGCAATTGAAAAAATGACATGCCCCGGATGACGCAGCCCCTGAATATACGGTCCCGCGCCGATCCGGCAACCGCCTTTCGCAAAGGTCAGCCCGGATTGCCCGTTCCCCGCGCAACGCCGCTCACGGTTCCAGCACCTTCAGCCGCGCGTCCCCCCGAAGCGCCGCCCAGTCCCGCTCGTACAGCCCGTTCAGATGCGCCCGCTCCGCCGCGCTCCACGGGTCGAACTTGCCGTTCGCCTCGTTCAGCGGGTACCGCTCCTGCACCTCTTTCGCCCGTTCAGCCATCGCGCCCGCCCCCTCCAGCTCGGAGATCAGCACAAGCTCCTCGACCGCGCGGCGCGACGCGGTCGGCCGGGGCTTGGCATCCTTCGTCTCCTTCAGGCGCCGGACATCCACCCCGTCGCCACAGAACAGCCCCAGCACCTCCTCCCGCAAGCTGCGGAAATCCTCGAACCGCCACACATGGATGCGCGTCTCCGGAAACACCTCCGCGAAATCGCCCAGCACCGCCTGCCATGTCGGCAGGCTCGCCAGCACGTTCCGTCGCATCTCCTCGGGCGTGATCATCTTACCCGAGGTGGTCGCCGTCGCCGCCCGCAGGTATTCGACATAGGACGACGCGAAGAAATCGGCATAGTTGCGCACGGCAAAAAACGCTTCCGTCACCGGCAGCGGGATCCGCTTGGCGAAAGACTGGAAGAACGTCTTGCGGTACTGGTATAGCCCCCCGGACGTCACGCAATGTCCCGGCAGCCCCGGCAGGTTCTCGTCCGACAGGATCATCCGCTTCGGCCGAAGCGCCAGCGGTTCGGCAAAGAACGCATCCGCGAACCCCTGCAATTCCTCTTCCGAGAACTTCGTCCGCCGGCTGATCTTCAACTGCCGGAACGCATCAAGCTGCGAGGGAAAGGTCACGTGCTTGCGAAGCTTCTGGTGCGGCACCACGTAAACACTCTGCCCGCCCAGCCACGCCTCGTTATCCTCCAGCAGCTTCTGGATGTAAGTGGTCGCCGTCTTGTGAAACCCGCCATGCAGCACCGCCCGGCTCTCGCCCTCGGCCACCGCCTGCACATCGAACCTGACCGGCCTGACCGGCGGCGGCGTATAGGTGCCTCCGCCGCCCCTCGGCGCGGTGCGCACCGGCGCCTTCTTCTTTTCCGTACGCTCCGCCTTCTTCGTCTCGGCCCGTGTCGCGTTGGTCATCTCGGCGCACAGTTCGGCGATCTTGCCATCCTGCAACAGCTCCGCCATCCGCGCCTCGTGCCACGCCCGGCCCGCCTGCTCCAACTCCGCCAGCGTCGCATCCCCCCGCAACGCCTCCAGCACCGGCGCCGCCCGCGCGACATCAGCCGCCATCGCGGTATCCTCGACACCGTTCACATCCAGCTTGCCCCAGTCGTCCAGCAACACCTTCCGATGGTTCTTCTTCTCGGGCACACCCCGCCGAAGGATGAACGCCTCCGGGCTTGGCACCGCGTAATAATGCAACCGCGCGAACCCGTGCGAGAACCCGTCATGCGCCGCCCATTGCCCCTCGAAATACTTATCCGGCATCGCCTGCCCGCCGGCATCGACCCATGCTACCTTGCCGGGGCCGTCATCGAAATACGGCCGGTGCGGCGCCAGCCGGCTGACCTTGCCGGGTCGGAACAGCGTCTTGATCCCGCGAGCGATCATCCGCCCCCGGTCATCCTCCTCGGCGCAGAGCGTATAACCCCCGCGCACCGACCCTTCCGGCAGCCCCCGCCGCCAGCCCGAGCCGAACGGTTTGCGACAGACCGAGATCGCATCCGCCGGCCCGACCGCCGTCAGGAAACTCTGCAAGTCCCGTGCCCCGGTACGGATCGACAGGTACTCGTCCACATCCACCGCCATCGCCCAATCGGCGCCCAACTTTTCCAGCACAGGCAGCACGTCCCGCAGCCCATACCGCAACGGGTCCCGGCCCGGCTTCAGATCCAGCGGCACATGATGCACATGCCCCAGCTCCGCCAGCCTTGCCGCGATCCGGTCGGTGCCATCCTCGCACCCGCTGGTAAACAGCACCGCGCCCGCGAACCCCAAGGCCCGGTAATGCGCGATCCATTCCAGCAGGTAAGGCGCCTCGTTCACCGGCGCCGCAACGATCCACGCCTGTTCTGCCATCAAACGCCCCGGTTCCCGCCAAGCCGTCCCTGCTTGCGCAGGTTCTGACGAAACGCCACCGTCGCCCGCTCGGCCATCGCCTTGCGCCCGTCCTTCTCGAAGTAATTCGCCAGCGACCCGCGATACCACGGCAGCCGCCGCCGCTCGCGGTACAACTCATAGAACCGCTGCTCGGTCAAATCTCCGAAAAGCGCCTCCGTCATGATCGGCTTCAACGCCTCGATCTTGCGCAAAAACACCGCCGACTTGTGGTTCGAGAACCAGCATTTCATCGGCACGACAGCGCCCCCGGCCCCCGCCGCCGCCATCAGCCGGTCGGTATGATACTGGTCCAGCTCGAAATACGGATCATAGAACACGTAAGCCCGGCCCAGCCCGGCTACCGCCTCCGCCGCATCGCCCAAGGGCAGCGACCAGTCCTGCCGCCGCCCCACCTGATACCGCGTCTCCCACGGCACCAGCGCCTCGTTCAGCGTCGATTGCGGGTTGAAGGCCAGCACATGCGCCCCCGGCGCCAGCCGCCCGAATGTCAGCGCCCCGAACGCCCCCATGGACGAGCCGGTAAAGACGCACCGCTCATACCCTTCAAAGAACCCCTCGCCCGCCATTTTCCGCATCATCTCGATCAGCCCGGCATCGCGGTACCAGTTCGGCAGATGCGCATAGATACCCAGATGGCTGACCTGATTGTCCCGCGCGAACTTGTAGGCCCATGGCAGCCGTCCGGGCGAGCGGTCATTGACATTGGAAAGGTTGTCGAACGTCACCATCAGGATCGGCCGCCGCCGCTTGACGAACAGCATCGGATGGCGCGGATCGGAGTGCAGGAACCCGCTCGCCGACCCGCACGGCCCGATCTCGTCGAACCACATCGGCTTCTCGATCTGACCGACCGCTTCGATGTCCGATACGTCTTCCTCGCTCATACGCCTACTCGCCCGCCGCGGCCTGCGGCTCTCCCGCATCCCAGCGCACCGAGTAGTCGCCCTGCGACACATTCCTGATCCGCTCGTCCGTCACCGCATCGGGGCCCCGCTCGATGATGTAGAACAGGTACCACCGCCCCTGCATCCCGGCCCCGCGAAACCGCCGGCCCTGCTCCCCGGTATCGGGCGCCGGCCGCGGCTTGGCATCGGTCACGTCATGCGGCACGGCGGCACATTCATGCAGCACGCAACGCCGCGCATCCTTCCAGTAGCGCCAGACCAACTCGGGGCTGAACTGGTAAAACCCGTGCCCGGCCCAGCCGGTGATCCCGTTGATCGACAGGAAGATCCCGCCGGGCCGCAGCATGTGAAACACGTTATCCAGCGCCTGCGGGGTGTTATACACATGCTCCAGCGTGCCCCCGTCGATGATAACATCAAACCGCCCGCGCAAATCATCCGGCAACGGCTCGTTCAGGTCATGGGTCAGGTCGCACTGCTCATACGGCGAGGCATCCAGCGACACAGGCTCGGGAAACCCGATCTTCCGCAGGAAGGTCTCGCTGAACCCGTCCGCCTGCTCATAGTCGGGAATATCCGGGCTCAACCCCGCCTGCCGCAACCTTTGCCGCACGTAGCGGCGGAACTTGCCCTTGATGTGGAACTTCTGCCGCCCCAGCATCACGCAGCTTTCCTTGCCCTCGACCAGCCCCCGCGCGGCGACAAGCTGGCTGGCAAGCTGTGCGTCAATTCCCATGGCAACCTCTACCGCTCCGTCCGGCGCCCCCCGGAGGCGGGCCCGTCACGATCATTCCGCAGGGCGATCAAATCCGCGTCGACAACCGCCGGGCCTGTCCTGCCGGGCCGCCCTCGTTTGCCTTCTGCGCGGAGCGCACTGCTCTTGTCATTTGGATACGGCAGGGCCGCCGCGCCGGTCAATACGGCTTGGACTCAACGGCTTACACCGCCCCGGCGTCGTTGCCCTTTTGCCCGCGGAACCACACCCGGACAGCAAAAAGCCCCGCTGTTTCCAGCGGGGCTTCCCAAGCTTAATGCACGACCGCGTCGTTCGGCCTCTCCCGGTTGGAACTTCCCACCCGGTCGCCGATGATCAGCCCATCCGGTCCGGCACTCACCGGCACCGTACTGCCGTCAAGGATGTCACCTGCCAGCAACGCCTCGGCCAGCGGATCCTGCAGCGCCTTCTGGATCACCCGCTTCAGCGGACGCGCGCCATAGACCGGGTCATAGCCCTCGTCGGCCAGCCACTTGACGGCATCGGCGTCCAGCTCCAGCCGGATCTTCCGGCTCGCCAGCCGCTTCGACAGGCGGCCCATCTGGATATCGACGATCCCGTCCATCTGGTCGCGCGTCAGCCGGTCAAAGACCACGATCTCGTCCAGCCGGTTCAGGAACTCGGGCCGGAAATGCGCCCGAACCGCATCCATCACGTCCCGCTTGGCCGAGGCCGCATCGCCCCCTTCGGGCAATTGGCTCAGCGCCTGCGACCCAAGGTTCGACGTCATGATGATCAGCGTCTGCTTGAAGTCGACCCGGTGCCCCTGACCATCTGTCAGCACCCCGTCATCGAGCACCTGCAACAGCACGTTGAACACCTCCGGATGCGCCTTCTCGACCTCGTCGAACAGCACCACCTGATAGGGCCGGCGGCGGACGGCTTCGGTCAGAACACCGCCCTCCTCATAGCCCACGTAACCCGGCGGCGCCCCGATCAGGCGGGCCACGGCGTGTTTCTCCATGAACTCGCTCATGTCGATCCGCACCATCGCGCTGTCATCGTCGAACAGGAACTCGGCGACGGCCTTGGTGAGCTCGGTCTTGCCCACGCCGGTCGGCCCGAGGAACAGGAAGCTGCCCAGCGGCCGGTTCTCGTCATTGAGACCGGCGCGCGCCCGGCGCACCGCGTTGGCCACGGCCCGCACGGCACTGTCCTGCCCGATCACCCGCTTGTGCAGGTTGTCTTCCATGCCCAGCAGCTTCTCGCGCTCGCCTTCCAGCATCTTGGCGGTGGGAATACCCGTCCAGCGCTCGACCACCTGCGCGATCTGCTCCGGCCGCACGGCCTCTTCCACCATCACGTCGCCGTCTTCCTCGGCCTTCTCGGCCTCGGCCAGCTGCTTCTCAAGCTGCGGGATGACACCATAGGACAGCTCCCCCGCACGGGCGAGGTTGCCCTCCCGCTTGGCGTGGTCCAACTCGATCCGCGCCCGGTCGAGCTGCTCCTTCAGGTCACGCGCCCCGGCCAGCTTGTCCCGCTCGGCCTGCCACTGCGCGGTCATCTCGGCGGATTTTTCCTGCAGCTCGGCCAGTTCCTTCTCAAGCTTCTCGAGCCGGTCCTTGCTGGCGGCATCATCCTCCTTGCGCAGCGCCTCGGCCTCGATCTGCTTCTGCAGGATATCGCGGTCGAGCGCGTCAAGCTCCTCGGGCTTGCTGTCCACCTCCATCCGCAGACGGCTGGCAGCCTCGTCGACAAGGTCGATCGCCTTGTCCGGCAGGAACCGGTCGGTGATATAGCGGTTCGACAGCGTCGCGGCAGACACAAGGGCACTGTCCGAGATCCGCACACCGTGGTGCAGCTCGTACTTCTCCTTGATGCCCCGAAGAATACTGATCGTATCCTCCACCGTCGGCTCCGACACCACAAGCGGCTGGAACCGGCGGGCCAGCGCCGCGTCCTTCTCCACATGCTTGCGATACTCGTCCAGCGTCGTCGCCCCGATACAGTGCAGCTCGCCCCGTGCGAGCGCCGGCTTGATCAGGTTGGCGGCATCCATCGCCCCATCCGTCTTGCCCGCGCCCACGAGCGTGTGCATCTCGTCGATGAAAAGGATGATTTCGCCCGCGGCATCGGTGATCTCGTTCAGAACGGCCTTCAGCCGCTCCTCGAACTCACCGCGATACTTCGCCCCGGCGATCAGCGCCCCCATATCGAGCGACAAGAGCCGCTTGTTCTGAAGGCTCTCAGGCACGTCGCCATTGACGATCCGAAGGGCAAGCCCCTCGGCGATCGCGGTCTTACCAACGCCCGGCTCACCGATAAGAACGGGGTTGTTCTTGGTCCGGCGGCTCAGCACCTGCATCGCGCGGCGAATCTCGTCGTCGCGGCCGATGATCGGGTCGATCTTGCCATCCTCGGCGGCCTTGGTCAGGTCGCGCGCGTATTTCTCCAGCGCCTCATAGGTATCCTCGGCACTCGCGCTGTCAGCGGTGCGCCCCTTGCGGATATCATTGACGGCCTCGTTGAGGCTTTGCGCGCTCACCGCGCCCTGCTCCAGCGCCTCCTTGGCCGGGCTTTTCACCACGGCCAGCGCCGTCAACAGCCTTTCGACCGGTACGAAACTGTCCCCGGCCTTCTTGGCCAGCTTCTCGGCTTCGTCCAGAACCTTGCCGGTCTGGCTGTCCATGTAGACCTGCCCGGCATCGCCCGTCACTTTCGGGATCTTGCCCAGCGACAGCTCAAGCGCCTCTACCACGCGCTGCGGATTGCCGCCCGCGCGCTTGATCAGGTTGCTCGCAAGCCCCTGATCGTCATCCATCAATGCTTTCAGAACATGCTCGGGCGCCAGTTTCTGATGGCTTTCCCGCATCGCGATCGTCTGTGCCGCCTGAAGAAAGCCACGCGACCGCTCGGTGAACTTCGACAAGTCCATCCCATTTCTCCTTTATTACAAGCGTTACCCCTCTTGGCGCACCCAGCATTAGGCATGCGTCTGTCGGGAACCTCGACTACCGAAATGGGGGGCGGGGCGGGGGTATTCAAGCTGCCAGAGCGCTGAAAAGGGGCAAAAATTCACCGAATCCGACCGTTTCTGCCGGCAATATCACGCTAATTCCAGCCCCGGCCGACGGAATAGTGGAACTTTTTCGTAATACTTTACGTTTATACCACATGTATGCCGCTCATGGCGGTCGCAACACAAGGATTAGTGCAATGCTTATCGAGAAACTGGGCTTTGACGATGTCCGCTACAATCCGGAACTGTCGGCCTTCGAGGCGCTGGTGCAGATCAGGGAACAGGGGGAGGTCTATTCCTACCCCGTCCATATCCTTGCGCCGCTGCACGCGGATTTCGATGTAATCTCCAAGGGCCTGTCCGACAAGGCCCTGCGCGCCCACCGCCATGCGCCAGAGCGGTCCATGCGCCTGCGCCGCGCCCCCGTCCCGGGCGAGGCCGCGCTGCAACTCGTGCCCAACGGTGTCGAAACCCCCGAACTCCGCCGCCTCGGCGGGGCGCTCGCAGCCTGAAGGCCCGTTTCCGGGCATGTCCCGGCCCGGTAACGGCCCCGACCCTTCCGGCTGCACGACCAGAACCCCCCGCGTCTCGCTCCCGCGCGGGGGGTTGACCTGCCTCCTCTCCCCCGCGACAAGGCTCCGACCCCGATCGCAGAGGAGCGCCCCCAATGTCCGATGACCGCCTCATCGTCGCAATAGACCTGCCCAACGCCCTCGAAGGGCTGCAACTGGCCGAGGCTCTGGGCGACAGCGTCTCCTTCTACAAGATCGGCCTCGGCATGCTCACGGGCGGCGGGCTAGCGCTCGCCAATGAGCTCAAACAGGAGCACGGCAAGCGCATCTTCCTCGATATGAAGCTCTTCGATATCGGCGCGACCGTGGAAAACGCCGTGCGCGGACTGGCCCAGTTCGAGCTCGATTTCCTCACCGTCCACGGCGACCCGCATGTCGTCCGTGCCGCCAAGGAAGGCGCGGCGGGCAAGGACATGAAAATCCTCGCCGTCACCATCCTCACCTCGCTCGACCGCGCCGATCTCGACGCCGGGCTGATGAAAGAGGGCGACGTCCCCGCCCTCGTCGAAGAACGCGCCGCCCGCGCCTTCGAGGCCGGCGCCGACGGGGTTATCGCCTCGCCGCAGGAAGCCGCGATGATCCGCGCCCTGCCCCAGGCCGAGGGTCGCCTGATCGTCACCCCCGGCGTCCGCCCCGCCGGCGCCGCGCTTGGCGACCAGAAGCGCGTGGCCACACCCGCCCAGGCCCTGAAGGACGGCGCCGACCATATCGTCGTCGGCCGCCCGGTCTGGGCCGCCGAAGACCCCGCAGCAGCGGCGCGCGCCATCCTCGCCGAAATCGCCTGATCCTCTCCGCCCGGATCGGGGGCCAGCCCGCCGCCATTGTCGCTCGGACCAATGGCGCAACAATAGCGGCCCCCCGGAGTATTTCCACCAAGAAGAAGATCACGCGCCACGCTTCTTCTTGGTCCAAATACTCACATCCGCAACGCCGCCACACCCTCCAGCACCCGCGGCCGGAAATGCGGCACGGCCTCCCCCGAGGCGGCGAAATCCTCCGGCGGCATCAGGAACCATCCCTGCCCCTCGTTCCCGAACCGCACCTCGGCCGCCTGGGTGCCGGGCAGGGCGGCGGCGAAGAACCACGCCCGGGTCGGGATGGTATAAAACCTTCGCCATGAAAGCTCGTCGGGCCGAAGCCACAGCCCCAGTTCCTCGTGCAACTCCCGCAGCGCACAGGCCACCGGCGTCTCGCCCCACTCCCGCCCGCCACCGGGCAGATCGAGCCGCCCCGGATAGGCGATCCCGTCGATATCGTCCCGCCGGATCACCGCCAGCCGCCCGCCCAGAAGCAGGATGGTCTTCGCCCCGTCGAATTCTCCTTCCGGATCGCCTGTCATACCCGCCCCGATGCTGACGTTTTCCGACCGAAGCGCGCATATGCCCCGGTGAACTCCGTTCCGAAACCATGTATGCTCGCCCCCACCCGACACAAGCGCCCCACCATGCCCTCTCTTTGCCGTACCTGCCTGACCCGGTTCGACACCGGCCCGCGCTGCCCCGCCTGCCGCAGCCCGCGGGTCCTGTCGCATGACGAGCTCAATACCCTCTCCATCGCCCACATGGATTGCGATGCCTTCTATGCCAGCGTCGAGAAACGCGACAATCCCGAGTTGCGCGACAAGCCCCTGATCATCGGCGGCGGCCGGCGGGGCGTGGTCTCCACCGCCTGCTACATCGCCCGCATCCGCGGCGTGCGCTCGGCCATGCCCATGTTTCAGGCGCTGAAACTCTGCCCCGATGCCGTCGTCCTCAAGCCCCGGATGGAGGTCTATGCCCGCGTCTCGCGTGAGATCCGCGCGATGATGGAAGAGCTGACGCCCGACGTCGAACCCCTCTCCCTCGACGAGGCCTTCCTCGACCTCACCGGCACCGAGCGCCTGCACGGCGCCCCGCCCGCCGTGATGCTGGCCCGCCTCGTCAAGCGCATGCAGGACGAGTTGGGCGTCACCGGCTCGATCGGGCTCAGCCACAACAAGTTCCTCGCCAAGGTCGCCTCCGACCTCGACAAGCCGCAAGGCTTCTCGATCATCGGCCGCGCCGACACGGCCGATTTTCTGCGCGACCGCCCCGTCAGCCTGATCTGGGGCGTGGGCCACGCCACCCGCACAGCGCTGGACAGCGCCGGCATCCGCACCTTCGCCGACCTCCTGCGCTGGGACAGGGAAGACCTGACGGCGCGGTTCGGCGCGATGGGCGAGCGCCTCTGGCACCTTGCCCGCGGTCAGGATGCCCGCCGCGTCTCGGCCAACGCCCCGGTGAAATCCATCTCCAACGAGACCACCTTTTCCGAGGACACCGCCAGCCGCGATATCCTCGACGGTCATATCTGGCGTCTCTCCGAGAACGTCTCCGACCGCGCCAAGGCCAAGCGCCTCGCCGGCCGTGTGGTCACGCTCAAGCTCAAACGCGCCGACTTTTCCACCCTGACCCGCCGCCTCGCCCTGCGCGATGCCACCCAGATGGCCGATACGATCTACCGCACCGCCACCCACCTGATGGAGCAGGTCGACCACAAGGCCCCCTACCGGCTGATCGGCGTCGGCATCTCGCACCTCGTGGCCGAGGACAGCGCCGATCTCTCCGACGACCTGCTCGACCCCGAGGCCCGCTCCCGCGGCCTTGCCGAACGCGCCAGCGACGAGATCCGCCGCCGCTTCGGCAGCGACGCGATCATCAAGGGCCGTGCCCTGCGCTAAAGGATTATTCCGCCGCCAGTGGCTGTTCCACCGGCCGCCCGATCGCGGCAATCTCGCTGATCACCCCGTCCAGCAGCCGCTTGAAAGTCCGGAACCGCGCATTCGGGCGAATCGATTGCTCGTCCATATAGAGCGACCGGTCGATCTCGATCTGCACCGCGTGATGGCCGTTCGACGGCCGGCCATAATGCTGCGTGATATAGGCCCCGGCAAAGGGCGTGTTCCGCGTCACAACAAGCCCTGCGTTGTAGAACGCCTCCTCGATCCGGTCGACAATCTGCTCGCCCGCCGCCGCGCCGAACCGGTCGCCCAGCACCACGTCGGGCCGGCGCACGCCGGAACGCGCCACCGAATCCATCGCCTCGTGCGGCATCGAATGACAATCGATCAGGATCGCCTGCCCGAACTGCCGCTGCGCCTCGGTCAGTTGCAGGCGCAGCGCGGCGTGATAGGGGCGCCAATAGGCCTCGATCCGCCGGTCCGCCTCGGCCCGGCTGATCTTGCCGGTATAGATCACCTGCCCGTTCGCCACCACGCGCGGCACCACGCCCAGCCCCGAGGCCACGCGCGGATTGTGCCCCGCCTTGCGCACCCCCTCGATCAGCGCCGGGTCAAGCTCGTCCGCGCTCCGGTTCAGGTCGATATAGGCCCGCGGCACCGAGGCGCAGAGCAAAGGCGCGCCATGGGCCGGTGCGCTTTCGAACAACTCGTCGACAAAGGCATCTTCCGAACTGCGGATCGCGTGTTCGTTCAGGGCCGATTGCGTCAGGAAACTGCGCGGATACTCCCGCCCGCTATGCGGCGAGGCGAAAACCACCGACGTGGTGCGCCGCTCGGGATGGGTGATCTGGAACGCAAGCCTCTGCATCGAACCTCCTGCTCGTCCGTATCATAGACCGAAATTGTGCTTCTAAAAGCCCTTGATCCCGTTTCCGACTCCTTTTATAGACCTCCATCACCGGCGCGGATTTCCGCGCCCCAATTTATTGGGGTGCTGGTTCGTTTCGGCATTCATGGGCGATTAGCTCAGTGGTAGAGCACTTCGTTGACATCGAAGGGGTCACTAGTTCGAACCTAGTATCGCCCACCATGAATTCACTGTTCCGCACCCTGCGGGACGCCCGCGAAACCAAGGCGCTGGCCCGCGCCGCGACCAAAGAGGAGAGGACCGATGAAGGTCAAGAACTCGCTCCGTTCGCTCAAGAACCGGCACCGCGATTGCCGCGTCGTGCGCCGCAAAGGCCGCGTCTACGTGATCAACAAGACGCAGAAACGGTTCAAGGCCCGTCAGGGCTGAGCTTTCCGGCAACGGATTTTCCGGAAAACCCCGCCTTCGGGCGGGGTTTTTCGTCGTTACGTGTAGAAGTGAACCGGCTCAGGTCCGCCGCCCGTGGCTGCGGTCATACCCGTTCACCGCCGGGCTCTCCCACCCGTCAAGCGTACCCTCCTGCGGCGCAAAGACCTCCACCAGAAGCGGATAGCACGCGGCCGTGTCGCTCGAATGCTCCGCCGAGCAATCCCCGCCCGGACAGGCCGACAAGGCCCCTAGCAAATCGATCTCGGCGAAAAATTCCAGGTAATCGCCGGGCCGCACCGGGCTCGCTTTCATGAAATACTGGCCCGTGTCCCGCGTGAACCCCGTGCACATGAAGACGTTGAGCACGTCATGCACATGGCCCTCCGCCTCCTCCAGCGACACGCCCAACTCATCCGCCAAAGCCCGCGTCAGGTTGGAATGACAGCAATGGTGATACTGCGAGCCCGCCAGCAGGTTGCCCGTATACGGATCGCACCGCGTCCCGATCACGTCATGCACCGAGCCGCCAAACCCGTCGATCCCGTACCAGCCCAGCGTATCGGCCGTGATCGTCGCCATCGGCCGCAGATACGGGAAAGACGACCACATCCGTTCCCCTTCCGTCAGATGCGTGCCATGCAGCGCCCGCGACTTGCCGGAATAGAACCGCTCCGACAGGTCATTCGCGTTCCACAGGTTCAGATCGCCCACCTGCGGCCCCTCGATACTGCTGATCCGAAAGAACTGCCCTGCCGCCGCCCGGAACGTCGCCGCCTCCCGCGGCTCGACCCTGACCTCGCCAATCTTCTCCGCCCCCGCGCGGGCCTTTCCATAAAGCTCCAGATCCGGCACCGGCAGCGTCGCGTTCGGATAGCAGATCACCGGCTTCACCGCCCTGCGCGCCTCGGCATCCTTCGGTTCCCGCATCCTGTCACTCCTTCTTGTCCGGCTGGTTCACCCGGCAATGCAAAGGCTCTTTGCCCGTCGATGTAAAGACCACCGCGCCACAGGCCGCACAGCGATACATCGCCTCCCCGTCCCGGTCGCCCGACCGCACCGCCCGCCAGCGACAGTTCCGCGTCGCCCGGTTCGAAAAGACAAGCACCAGAACAAAGGCGATGATCAGCCCGGCGACAATGATCACGTTGACGGCTCCCTGACGGTTACGCCCGCCACCCTAACAGCACAGCCACAGAGGGTGTAGGCCGCCTAGGCCCCCCGCCCGGCCACGCGCCCCGAAAAGATGCACCCGCCAAGAAACGTCCCCTCCAGCGCGTTATAGCCGTGGTAGCCGCCCCCGCCGAACCCGGCGACCTCGCCCGCCGCATACAGCCCCTCGAAAACAGATCCGTCAGCGCGCAACACCCGGCCATCAAGCCCCGTGTGCAACCCGCCCAGCGACTTCCGCGTCAGGATATTCAGCCTTACCGCAATCAGCGGCCCCTTGTCGGGGTCCAGTATCGCATGCGGCTTCGCCGTCCTTATCAGCCGGTCGCCCCGATACGCCCTCGCCTGCCGGATCGCGATAATCTGCGCATCCTTGGCAAACGGATTGGTCAGTTGCGCATCCCGCGCCTCGATCTGACGCCGCAGCTTCGCCGCATCCAGCGGCACCTCCGGCGTAATCCGGTTCATGCCCTCCACCAGTTCCTCGAACCCATCCGCCACGACGAAATCCGCGCCCTTCTCCTTGAACGCCTCCACCGCCCGCGTCGCCCCCTTGCCAAGCCGCTCCTTCAGAACCGCCCGCCACTTCCCGCTCGTCAGGTCGGGGTTCTGCTCGCTCCCCGACAGGGCGAACTCCTTCTCGATGATGCTCTGCGTCAGGATGAACCAGCTATGCCCGTGCCCCGTCGACAGGATCCGCTTCAACGTCGCCAGCGTATCGAATCCCGGCAAACACGGGGCCTCCATCCGCTCGCCCAGCGCGTCGAACCACATCGACGACGGCCCCGGCAGGATGCGAATCCCGTGATTGGGCCAGATCGGATCCCAGTTCTGCACCCCTTCGGTATAATGCCACATCCGGTCTTCGTTGATCGCCGCCGCGCCGGCGCCCTTGGCCACCGCCTGCATCGCGCCATCCACGTAATCCGGCACGCCCGACACCATCACCTCCGGCGCCTTGCCCAGCCGATTCTCCGGCCAAAGCTGGCGCACCTTGGCATGATCCCCGCCGATCCCGCCGCTGGCCACGATCACGCTCTCGGCCCCGATCGCGAAATCGCCCACGACCTCGCGGCTGGTCGACGCCCCGCGCCGCGCCCCGTCCTCGGCCAGCACATCGCCGCGAACCCCCGTCACCCGGCCCGCCTCTACATCCAGCGCCGTCACCCGATGCCGAAAGCGAAACTCCAACAGCCCCTTCGCCTCTGCCGCCTTCACCTCCCGCACAAAGGGCGCCACGATCCCCTCGCCCGTCCCCCATGTAATATGAAACCGCGGCACCGAATTCCCGTGTCCATCGGCCTTGCCGCCCCCCCTTTCGGCCCAGCCCACCACCGGGAACCAGCGCAGGCCCAGATCGTGCAGATACCCCCGCATCTCCCCGGCCGCGAAATCCAGATAAGCCTCCGCCCATGCCCGCGGCATCGCATCCTCGGCCCGGTCGAACCCCGCACTGCCCATCCAGTCCTGCGCCGCCAGCGCCCGGCTGTCGCGTATCCCCATCCGCCGCTGCTCAGGCGTGTCGATCATGAACAGCCCGCCAAGGCTCCAGAACGCCTGCCCGCCCAGCGATTGCGGCCCTTCCTGATCCAGCAGAACAACCTTCCGGCCCCGCCGCACCGCCTCATGGGCCGCGGCGAGCCCGGCCAGCCCCCCACCAATGATGATGATATCCGTCTCCGCCATGCGCGCCTCCCTTTCCCGTCAGGTTAGGGATCAAGCCGCATCCGCGTCTACAGCAACCGCGCGTCAGTCCTTGTCGTAAATCAGCCCGTAAAGATAGGCGCGCCGCTCCTCGTCGCTCAGCACGCCCTTCTCCCAGCCATCGCCAAAGGCCTTGAAAATCTCCGGATCGCCGTAATGCTCGTCGAACACCCGGCCCAGCCGCGCCAACAGATCCGCCACCTCCCAGGAAAACTTCTGCTCCCCCATGCCGACCCGGTTCAGATAATGCATCCGCATCGCCAGCTGATGACACACGGCCCGGAACTCCTCCTTCGACTTGAAGTCGAGCGAGGGGCGCTCCGGCTTGTCGCTCACACCGTGCGCTCCAGCATCAGCTTCTTGATCTCCGCAATCGCCTTGGCCGGGTTCAGCCCCTTGGGACAGGTCTTGGCACAGTTCATGATCGTGTGGCACCGGTACAGCTTGAACGGATCTTCCAGATCGTCCAGCCGCTCGCCCGTCGCCTCATCGCGCGAGTCGATGATCCACCGATACGCATGCAACAGCGCCGCCGGCCCGAGATACTTGTCCCCGTTCCACCAATAGCTCGGGCACGCCGCCGAGCACGACGCGCACATCACGCATTCATACAGACCATCCAGCTTCTCGCGGTCCTCGATCGACTGCTTCCACTCCTTCGCCGGGCGGTTCGTCTTGGTCTCCAGCCACGGCATGATGCTCGCATGCTGGGCATAGAAATGCGTCAGATCGGGGATCAGGTCCTTCACCACCGGCATATGCGGCAGCGGATAGATCTTCACGTCGCCCCTGATCTCGTCCATGCCATAGATACAGGCCAGCGTGTTGATCCCGTCGATATTCATCGCGCACGACCCGCAGATCCCCTCCCGGCACGACCGGCGGAAGGTCAGCGTCGGGTCGATCTCGTTCTTGATCTTGATCAGCGCGTCCAGAACCATCGGCCCGCACGTGTCCATGTCGATGAAATATGTGTCCACGCGCGGGTTCTGCCCGTCATCCGGGTTCCAGCGGTAAATCTGGAACTTCCGCACGTTCGTGGCACCCTCGGGCTTGGGCCACGTCTTGCCCGTCTTCATCCGCGAGTTCTTCGGCAGTGCCAGTTCGACCATGTCAATTCCTCCTGAGGATTTGCGCGGGCGCAGCATCCTGCGCCGAATCATTCCGCGGGGCCTTGCCCGCCGTCCCGCTCTGCCGCAGCCGCACAAGCTGCGCCGCATCAGCGGGGTAAACCTTCTCTAGCTTGCCGCAAAGCGCCTCGTCCTGCGCCGCAAGCCACATGGCGATCCGGTACTCCGGGTCGTCCCTCATTTCCTTCCAACGCTCGAGCGTGTTGAGCTCTTCCACCGCCCCCGCCTCCGCCTGGAAGGAGGAACCGTTACCATAGCGCTGCACCTCGCCCAACCCGTCATCGCGGGCCTCAAACCCGAGCCGGTCCAGCAACCCGGCGCGATACCCGGCATCGGTCATCCACGGCTCGTACCGGATCACCACGAACCCCGGCGTCGCCTCGCCCATCGCCAGTTCCAGCATGCTGGAATATCCGCCCAGCGCCTTCAGAACGATCGCCACCCGCTGGGGCGCGGAAAAGGCCGGGTTCCCCTGCACTTTCTTCAACAGCGACGCGGCCCAGTTCAGGAACCCCCGGCAGATCACCACGTCATGGCTGATCGCCGCCGCGTCCACGCCAACCGAAACAGGCCGCTTCCGCCGCTCGTTCGGCATCGCATCCTCGTAGGACAGGATCAGCGCCGTCCCGTCCCCCGCCCGGCCCGCCAGCTTCACCGGGTCGCCCCCGTCGCCGGCCACCTGCACGCCATCAATCTCGACCGCGCGATAGGTCTCGAACGGCTTCCGCCCCGGCGTACAGTTGTTGAAGAACAACGACCGCCCCCCCGGCGCATTCCTTGCCAGCCAGTTGATCACCGCATGGTTCCCCGACCGCCGCATCCCGAAGACACGCAGCACCGGCCCGGGGGTGATCCCGAGCTGCGGCCATGCGCTCATGACGGCGTTTTCCGGTGCAGGGCCCATCCGGCCTCCGATGCTATGGCGATCCCGCCGGCCATCGCCCTTAGAAGGTCCGTTCCTTCGGCGCGATCTTCTTCAGCGCGATCCCGCCTTCCTTCTCGGTGGTCAGCGGGTCCTCGATGATCGGTCGATAGCTCAGCTTCACATCCTTGCCCTCGACCTTCGCAATCGTATGCACCCGCCACTTCTCGTCATCGCGCTTGGTGAAATCCTCGTGCGCATGGGCGCCCCGGCTTTCCTGCCTCGCCTCGGCCCCGGCAATCGTGGCCAGCGCGTTGGGCATCAGGTTGGTCAGCTCCAGCGTCTCCATCAGGTCGCTGTTCCACACGAGGCTCCGGTCGGTCACCCTGATATCGCCCAGCTTGGCGGCAATCCCGTCCATCTTCTTGACGCCTTCCGACAGCGTCTTCGACGTCCGGAACACGGCGGCATCCTCCTGCATCGTCCGCTGCATCTCCAGTCGCAGTTCGGCCGTGGGCGTGCCGCCATCGGCATGGCGCAGCCCGTCGAACCGGTCGAATGCCTTCTCCACCTGCCCCGTATTCGTGGCCGGCACGGCGCTCTCGGCATCCACCACCTTGCCGGCCCGAATGGCCGCGGCCCGGCCGAACACCACAAGGTCGATCAGCGAGTTCGACCCCAGCCGGTTCGCCCCATGCACCGACGCGCAACCGGCCTCGCCCACGGCCATCAGGCCGGGCACAACGGCGTGCGGGTCGCTCTCGGTCGGGTTCAGAACCTCGCCCCAGTAATTCGTCGGAATACCGCCCATGTTGTAATGCACGGTCGGCAGCACCGGGATCGGCTCCTTGGTCACGTCCACCCCGGCAAAGATCCTCGCGGATTCCGAAATCCCCGGCAGCCGCAGGTTCAGCGCCTCGGCCGGCAGGTGGCTCAGGTTCAGGTGAATATGGTCGCCATTTTCGCCCACACCCCGGCCTTCCCGGATCTCCATGGTCATCGACCGGCTCACATAATCCCGCGGCGCGAGGTCCTTGTAGTTGGGCGCATAGCGCTCCATGAACCGCTCGCCCTCGCTGTTGGTCAGGTACCCGCCCTCGCCCCGCGCACCTTCCGTGATCAAACAGCCCGAGCCGTAAATCCCGGTCGGGTGGAACTGCACGAACTCCATATCCTGAAGCGGCAGGCCCGCGCGCGCCACCATGCCCCCGCCATCGCCGGTACATGTATGTGCGCTCGTCGCGCTGAAATACGCACGGCCATAGCCGCCGGTCGCCAGCACCACCATCTTCGCGTTGAAGACATGCATCGTCCCGTCATCGAGCTTCCAGCACACCACGCCGGTGCAGGCGCCATCGTCGCTCATGATCAGGTCGATGGCGAAATACTCTATATAGAACTCCGCCTTCTGCTTCAGGCTCTGGCCATAAAGCGTGTGCAGGATCGCGTGCCCGGTCCGGTCGGCGGCGGCACAGGTGCGCTGCACCGGCGGCCCTTCCCCGAACTCGGTCGTATGCCCGCCGAAGGGGCGCTGATAGATCTTGCCCTCCTCCGTGCGCGAAAACGGCACGCCGTAATGCTCCAGCTCGTAAACCGCCTTGGGCGCCTCGCGGGCGAGATACTCCATCGCATCCGTATCGCCCAGCCAGTCCGACCCCTTCACCGTGTCGTACATATGCCATTGCCAGCTGTCGGGGCCCATGTTGCCAAGGCTCGCGGCAATCCCGCCCTGCGCGGCCACGGTATGCGACCGGGTCGGGAACACCTTGGTCACACAGGCCGTCCGCAGCCCCTGCTCGGCCATGCCCAGCGTCGCCCGAAGCCCGGCACCGCCGGCGCCCACGACAACGACGTCATAATCATGCGTCTCGTATTCGTATGCAGCCATGTCTCTCAGCTCTCCGGTCTCAAAGGGCGATCTTGGCGATGGCGAACAATCCCGTCACCATCAGCCCGTAGCTCACACAGGTCATCACGATGATCGTGTATTTCCGCGCCCCGCCCTGCACGTAATCCTCGATCATCACCCGCACGCCGTCACTGAAATGCTTGAAGCCCACGATCATGGTCAGCGCCGCGACGAGCGCCGGGAAGGGCCGCGCGAAATAGGCCACCACCGCCTCGTGCGGCTCGCCCAGCATCGGCCCGAAGGTAAACACGAACAGCGGGATCAGCACGAGCAGCGCCACCGAGGACAGCTTCATCGCCCAGAAATGATGCACCCCGGTCTTGGCCGAACCAAGGCCGACGGCGCGCTTGCGGTCGGTCAGATAACGCATGCCGCTCTCCTCAGATGATGATGACGGTAATGACGGTCAGGATCACCGAACCGCCGATCGCGGCCCAGCCCAGCCTCTCGGCACTGGGCACGTCCAGCATCGCGCCGGTGTCCCAGATCAGGTGCCGCACCCCCGCCAGCGTGTGATACCACAGCGCCCAGAGCGACAGGACCATCACCACGTCGCCGATAAAGCTGGTGATCACCCCGTCCGCCGTGGCAAAGGCCTCGGCCGAGGTCGCGGCCGCAAGGAACCACCACACCATCAGCACCGCCGCCAGAAGCAGCGCGTTGCCGGTGATCCGCGTCAGGATCGAGGTGATGGAGGTCAGCTGCGGGCGATAGATTGTCAGGTGGGGTGACAGCGGGCGGTCGCCGCGGTTCACGTCTGCCATGGATCGGTCCCTTTCCTGTTTTGCGTCGGGCGCAAGACAAAAGCCTGCCCGGCACCTGGCCGGTCGGTCGGCTTCTTTCTCCTATGTTTTAACTTGTGTGTCACGCATGCAAAGAGCGAAATCCCGGTTTTTGCAGGCATTTCGTCGCATTTGCGCCATTCGTGATCACAAGCGCATACGTGTGATCACAAACGCCCCATTGCCGCTCCGCCCTCCCCGGCGGATATCTGCTTCGCCACTTCCCGCAGCAACTTCCGCCGCATCCGGGCGGGATATTCGGCATAGCTGTTGGCTGTGATCACAAACGCGCCGGGCCCGAGAATCACGTTCTCCCAGAAATACTCGGTCATCATCGGCTCCGCCCCCTCGATCACCAGCGCGTTCACCACGATCCCCTCCGCCAGCAGCGCCGCCCGCACCGCCACCGGCTCGATCCCCTCGTTCGACGACCCGTCGCCGGAAATGTCGATCACCCGCCGCCCGCATTCCGGCCCCTCCGCCAGCCGGTCCCGCGCGAACAACAGCGCCTCGCCGATCGCGGTCGAGAAATTCCGCCACTGCCGCGGCGCGCGCTCCACTTTGCCCGCGAATCGCTCCAGCACGTCGAACGAGGTGATCCGTGTCCACGGCACCACCACCTCCTGCCGCGAGCTGCCGGTCCAGTGCATCACCATCACGGCGGCCTCCCCCGCCACCAGCGCCTCGCTCACCGCTCCGTCCCGCAGCCCCTCGGCCAGCCCCTGCATCTGGATGTCGTATTCCTCCCGGTCGACCGAGCCCGACACATCCACCGCCAGCACCAGCGCGATCTCGCAAGCCGCCGCCGGGGCAGCCGCGCATAACATCATGTGAAAAAGAAAACACCGCAGCAGCATTCCAGCAGAATGACCAATACCGCCCTGCCTGCCCAGCGCGAAAACGCCCCGCCAACCTCACACTGAAACGAACCGGCTGCGGCAAGCCGCGCCCCATGCTTCTTCTTGGCCCAAATACTCAAATCCCGACAGCCGCCAAAAGGCGCCGTCACATCGGCATGAGCGCCCAGTAATCCAGATCAAGCATCACATGCGGCAGGTATTTCCCGTCCTCGCCCTTCAGCGTGAACGCCTCCCCGCCCTTCGTCGCCACCAGCCGCAGCCGGATCGCGCCAACCCCCGGCGCCCCGGTCTCGGCCTTGTCCAGAACCTCCGACCACGCCTTGATCGTGTCGCCCGCGAAACACGGGTTCGCATGCGCCCCGCCATTCAGCCCGGCCACGATCTGCGCATTGGCCAGCCCGTTGAACGACAGCGCCCGCGCCATCGAAATCACGTGCCCGCCATAGATCAGCCGCTTGCCATCCTCGCGCAGGCTCGCGTCGAAATGCACCTTCGCGGTGTTCTGCCAAAGCCGGGTCGCCATCATGTGCTCGGCCTCCTCGACGGTCACCCCGTCGACATGGTCGATCACCTCGCCAACCTCGTAAGCGCCCCACCTGTGCGGTTCTCCCGCCAGCGTGAAATCGTAGCCCGAGAAATCGAGCCCCTCCGGCACCACCAGATCCGATGCCTCCAGCACCGGCTTCAACTCCGGAATCACCGTCTCCGGCGCCGCCCGCTCAAGGTCGAACTTCCGCACCATTGCCCAGCGCACATACTCGATCACCACCTCGTCCTGCTGGTTCACGCCCTTCGTACGCACCCAGACGACACCCGACTTGCCGCTCGAATTCTGCTTCACCCCGATCACCTCCGAGGTCGAGCGCAGCGTATCGCCGGGCCAGACAGGCCGCAGCCACCGCCCCTCGGCATAGCCCAAATTCGCCAGCGCATTCAGCGAGATATCCGGCACCGTCTTGCCGAACACCACGTGAAACGCCGCCAGATCGTCGATCGGCGCCCCCGGCAGCCCGCAATCCTGTGCGAACAAATCCGAGGAATAGAGCGCATGCCTTGCCGGATAGAGCGCATGGTACAGCGCCCGCTCGCCCCCCGACACCGTCCGCGGCACCGCGTGGTGGATCGTCTCCCCCACCGTATAGTCCTCGAAAAACCGCCCCGGGTTGGTCTTCGCCATGCTCACTGCTCTCCCAGCTTGATATCCGGCGAATACGTGCCCTCGGCTTCCTTCACCACGGCCTGTCCGCACCGCATCACGCCATTGGCCGCGTCATAGGCATAGGTCGGCGAGCCATGCAGCGCCCACCCCTTGTTCAGCGCCTCGCTCACCTTGTGGCAAAAGGCCGACGTGTCATCGGCGCTCAGGAATCTGTAAAGTTTCATCTCTCTCACCCGAATACAGGATAGCCCAGCCAGCCATGGATCAGGGCGATCACCCCGAACACCACCACGGTGCCCACCACGGCCATGATTTCCTTCCGCGCGGGCGCAGGCTCGGGCGGCACCCATTCCGGCTCCGACCGGTTGATCACGATCACCTCGATCACCGCCCATGCCAGCAGCCCGCCGAACAGCACGAAAGACGGCACATCACCATTCACCAGCAAATGCGCCAGCGCCCATGTCTTCACGCCCGCCAGCATCGGATGCCGCATCTTCCGCGCCACCGCCGTCTTCATCCCCGACGCGGCGAAAAGATAAACCGCCAACAGCATCAGCAGATTGTTGATCCCCGCCGTCATCGGCGTGCGGCCCCAGAACACCGCGCCGTCCGCCATCTGGTAGCCGATCACCATCAGCACGATCGCGACAAGCAGGCTCACCGCCACAGCGCCCTTTCCCGCATCGCCCATCGAGGCCCGCGGCCCCGGCGCGATCCGCTTGAAGAAATGCGAAAGGCTCCACAACAGAAGCCCGAGGATAAGCCAGATCATGCGCCCTACTCCGCCGCCAGTTCCGAAATCGCCCGGGCTTTCGCAAGGATGCGCTGCGCCGTCACCACGTGCAGGTTCTCGACGATCTGACCGTCGACCACGGCCACGCCCTGACCCGATTTCATGCTCTCTTCATAGGCCGCGATCTGCCGCTCGGCCAGATCGATCTCCGATTGCGCCGGCGCAAAGGCCGTGTTCGTCACCTCGATCTGCGCCGGGTGGATCAGCGTCTTGCCGTCGAACCCAAGGTCGCGCCCCTGCTCGCATTCCGCCGTCAGGCCCTCTTCGTCCTTGAAGCGGTTATACACCCCGTCAACGGCCACAACGCCCCGCGCCGCCCGCGCCGCCAGCACGATCATCTGCAACGCCGTCATCAAGGGCAGCCGATCCGCCCTTGTGCGGCACCCCAGATCCTTGGCGAGGTCGTTCGTGCCGGCCACCAGCCCCGTCACCCGGTGATGCGCCGCGATCTCGCGCGCGTTGAACACGCTGGCCGGCGTCTCCATCATCACCCAGATCGGCAGATCCGGCGCCAGCATGTCGGCCAGCACATCCACATCCGTCGGCGTGTTCACCTTGGGCAGCAGGAAGATATCGGCGCCCGCCTCCTTCAGCACCTGCACATCCTCGTTGCCCCATTCCGTCGTCAGCGCGTTGATACGCACGATCTTCGCCCGCTTGCCGTAATCGTTCTCGCGCAGGGCTTTCGCCAGCGTCTCCCGCGCCTCGGCCTTGGCCTCCGGCGCCACCGCATCCTCCAGATCGAAGATGATGGCATCGGCCGGCAGCGTCATCGCCTTCTCCAGCGCCCGCTCCTTGGAGCCGGGAATATAAAGCACGGAACGATAGGGATGCGTCGTCAGGTCCATCTGCTGGTCCTCGTCTGGCAGGTGACGGAAATTTTCTTGCGCAGTCCTGCCACTTTTCGCCCGAAAAGTTCAAGCGATTTCCCGCCGCGGCGCAGCAACCCGGTCACGCACGGTCCGTTAACCTTCTTTTGGCAAGGTCCAAACAGGCTTTCGGCACACGCCCTCTCGGGGGCCAGTTCCTGAAAGGATACGAAGATGATGAAAACGCTTGTCATGGCCCTCGCCGCCGCCACTCTCGGCACCGCTGCCGCCGCCTCCAACTGCGCCCCGCGCGATGTCGTGATCGACCGGCTGGCCGACCGCTACGGCGAATCCCGCCAATCCATCGGCCTCGGCGCCAACAACGCCGTGGTCGAGGTGTTCGCCTCGCCCGACACCGGCACATGGACGATCATCGTCACCACCGCGCAGGGCCTCACCTGCATGATCGCCAGCGGTCAGGCGTTCGAGGCTCTGGCCGAAGCCCCGCCCGCCCCCGGCACCGACGCCTGACCGCTCAGGTCAGCGCGTCCCAGATCAGCTTGCTGCCGGTCACCGTCAACAGCACATAGGTGATCGCGAAGAACAGGCCCTCCGGCACCAGCCGGTGCGCCTTCACCCCGATATAGGCCCCCAGCAAGGCAAACGGCGCCATCGCCAGATCGAAAACCAGCGTCTCCCGCGTGAAGATCCCGAGGAACGCATAAGGCACCACCTTCGCAAGGTTGATCAGCCCGAAGACCAGAACCGTCGTCGCCTGAAACGGCGTCTTGCCCACCTTCTTCGACAGCAGATACACCGCCACCGCCGGCCCGCCCGCGTGGCTGATGAAACTGGTAAACCCCGCCACCACGCCGGCCAGCGCCCCGCCCCATGGCGGCAATTCCCGCTTGCCGATCTGCAACAGCCTCAGCTTTCCGGCCAACTGCCACCCCACGAACACCAGCGCCACCGCCCCGATCAGCAGCCGGAACAGGTCCGGCTCCGCCACCGTGTACAGCGCCGCGCCCAGCGCCACCCCCGGCAAGGCGCCGAGCACCAGAAGCCGCGCATCGGGCCAGCTCCACTGCCGCCAATACGGCCGCAAGGTCGACACGTCGATCAGCATCAACAGCGGCAGCATGATCCCCAGCGCCATGCCCGGCGGCATCACCAGCGCCAGAATCGTGGCGCTGGCAAAGGCCGCGCCAGACCCGAACCCACCCTTGGATATGCCCGCGAAACAGGCCGCGAACGCCCCGATCGCGTAAACTTCCCAGCCGAACCCGCCCATGCGACCCGCCTATAAATCACCAGATTTCCAAGGGAATATCCCACCGCAACCCAAAGCAACAGCCCCGCCGCCGCCCCCGCCGCATCGCAGTGCCCTTGCGTGACTGCCGCTTTGAGACTAGGCCATTGCCAAATTCAAACCACCGGAGAGTTTTCCAATGGCCAGACCCAAGATTGCCCTCATCGGCGCCGGACAGATCGGCGGCACGCTCGCCCATCTCGCAGCCCTCAAGGAACTGGGCGATGTCGTCCTTTTCGACATCGCCGAAGGCACCCCCGAGGGCAAGGCGCTCGACATCGCCGAATCCGGCCCGTCCGAAGGCTTCGACGCGGCGCTCAAGGGCACGCAGGACTATGCCGATATCGCCGGCGCCGATGTCTGCATCGTCACCGCCGGCGTTCCCCGCAAGCCGGGCATGAGCCGCGATGACCTGCTCGGCATCAACCTCAAGGTCATGAAGGCCGTCGGCGAAGGCATCAAGGCCAACGCGCCTGACGCCTTCGTCATCTGCATCACCAACCCGCTCGACGCGATGGTCTGGGCGCTGCAGAAATTCTCCGGTCTTCCGGCCGAGAAGGTCTGCGGCATGGCCGGCGTTCTCGACAGCGCCCGCTTCCGCCACTTCCTCAGCCTCGAATTCGGCGTGTCCATGAAAGACGTCACCGCCTTCGTCCTTGGCGGCCACGGCGACACCATGGTGCCCTGCGTCCGCTACTCCACGGTCGCTGGCGTGCCGCTCCCCGACCTGATCGAAATGGGCTGGACCACGCAGGACAAGATCGACAGCATCGTCCAACGCACCCGTGACGGCGGCGCCGAGATCGTGGGCCTTCTGAAGACCGGCTCCGCCTTCTACGCGCCCGCCACCTCGGCCATCGAAATGGCCGAAGCCTACCTCAAGGATCAAAAGCGCGTCCTGCCCTGCGCCGCCTATTGCGACGGCGACCTCGGCGTGAAGCAGATGTATGTGGGCGTACCCACCGTCATCGGCGCCGGCGGCATCGAGCGGATCATGAACATCAAGCTCAACTCGGAAGAGCAGAAGATGTTCGACACCTCGGTCAAGGCCGTGAAGGGCCTCGTCGACGCCTGCAAGGAAATCGACAGCTCGCTGGCCTGAGCTTTCGACGGACCAAAAGAAAACGCGCCCGGCTCACCCCGGGCGCGTTTTTTCATGTCCGGAAGACCGGCGGGATCAGTTCGAGCCGCTCTCTTCTTCCATCTCTTCCTCGTCCGGCTGGCCCTCTTCAGACGACCCGCTCTCGCTGTCGGCGCTCTCGCCTTCCTCGGCGCTACCGCTGTCCGACCCGCTTTCGGCGCCCTCTTCGGCCCCTTCGCTGTCGGCATTGCCGGCATCCGTCGCGCTGCCGCTTTCGGCATCCTGCGCGTCACCTGAAGACCCGCTTTCAGTTGCTTCGCCTTCTGCGCTCTCATCGGTCGGGGCACTGCCGCCTTCCGTCGCGGATTCGCTGTCGGCCCCTTCTTCGGCCTGCCCGCTCTGCGCGCTGCCGCTCTCCGAACCGCTCTGCGACTGGGCTGCCGCGCCGCTCTCGTCACCCGATGCCGCGCCCTCCTGCTGCTCGCCCTGCGCCGCGTCGCCGCTCTCCTGACCGGCATCGCTCTGCCCGGACTGGTCTGACTCGCCTGACTGGCCCGACTGGCTCTGGCCGCTCTCGGCCGACTGGGCCGTGGCGCCGCTGTCTTCCGAACCGCTCTCGGACGAACCGCTCTCTTCGCCCGCCGGCCCGATCTCCAGAACCCGGCTCTCCGACTGGCTGTTCAGCTCGGTCATCCGCTGCTCGATCTCCAACAGCTTGTTCGACCGCTCCTCGACCTGCTCGGTCAGCGTCGTCACCACCTGCTGCAACTCGTTGCGCTGCGCCTCGGCGGCGGCCACGTCCTCCTGAAGCCCGGCCTGCTGCTGGGTCAGCTTGTCCACCGCGTCATCCAGCTTGATCCGCTCGTCCTGAAGGCCCGACACATCCGCCTGAAGCGACTGCATCTCCTCGCGCAGGCTCGCTTCCTGCTCGACCGTCGCCTGCAGCGTCTCTTCCGCCGTGGCGGCCTCTTCCGACAGCTTCGCCACCTCCTCGGTCAGCCGCGCCTGCGTCTCGCGCAGTTCGGCCTCCTCGGCACGCGTCTCTTCCAGCCGTTGGCCCACCTCGGCCAGCTGGTCGCTCTGTTCGCTGATCTTCTGGCTCAGCTCGGTGCTGCGGCTCTCGTAATCCTCCAGCACCTTCTGCAGCGGCTCCGCCTCGCTCCTGAGCTCCGCCAGCTGCTCTTCCTGCGTGGTGATCTCGCCCGCCAGCGCCTCGCTGCGCTCCGTCCGCTGCGCCACTTCCTCTTCCAGCGTGCCGACCTGTTCGCTCAGCGTCGTCTCCGACTCGCGCAGTTCGCCCACCCGCGGCTCCAGCTCGTCCAACTCCGTCCGCGCCTGCTGCAGTGACCCCACCACTTGCTCCTGCGCGTCATACTCGTTCTGCAATTGCGATTTCGCGGTCAGGGAGTAGATTCCGATGCCCCAGCCCACCAGCGCGACAAGCGCCACGGCCAGAACCTTGCCGCTCAACCATCCATTGCCGTTCTCTGCCATAAATCAAATCCTCTCCTGTGCCGATCGTGATGATCTGTCCCGCGTGGCGCGCAGGGCGCCCTCGTGGCTCAACCGCGTCCTGCCGTGAAATGTTCCTTGGCGTACCATAAAAACACCGGGCGTGACGAATCGATCTGAATCGGCCTTGTGATCACACGATTTACCCCTGTGATCACAAAAAGCGAAAAACCGCCGCAAATCGGGGGGGAGGGGCAGAAACCCGTTTAACTTGTTCCTACCTTTATGTGAATAACTATCGTTGAACGCAGCAAAACGGGACAGTTTCATGAATATCCATGAGTATCAGGCGAAGGCTCTGCTTCGCTCCTACGGCGCCCCCGTGTCGGATGGCCGCATCGTCCTGCGGGCCGAGGAAGCCAAGACAGCCGCCGGCGCGCTCGACGGGCCGCTCTGGGTCGTCAAGGCCCAGATCCACGCAGGCGGCCGCGGCAAGGGCTCCTTCAAGGAAGCGGGCGCCGGCGAAGCGGGCGGCGTGCGGCTGGCCAAATCGGTCGAGGAAGCAGCGGACGAAGCCAAGCGGATGCTCGGCCGGACACTCGTGACCAAACAGACCGGCCCCGCCGGCAAACAGGTCAACCGCATCTATATCGAGGATGGCTCGGGCATCGAGAAGGAGATGTACCTCGCCCTTCTGGTCGACCGCGTCACCTCCCGCGTCAGCTTCGTCTGCTCCACCGAGGGCGGCATGGATATCGAGGAGGTGGCCGAGAACACCCCCGACAAGATCCTCAGCTTCTCGGTCGATCCGGCCACCGGCTACCAGCCGTTCCACGGCCGCCGCATCGCCTTCATGCTCGAACTCGAAGGCAAGCAGATCAAGCAATGCGTCGCGCTGATGGGCACGCTCTACCAGATGTTCCTCGAGAAGGACATGGAGATGCTCGAGATCAACCCGCTGATCGTCACCGACGGCGGCGACCTCAAGTGCCTCGACGCCAAGATGGGCTTCGACTCGAACGCCATCTACCGCCATTCCGACATCGCCGAGTTGCGCGACACGACCGAGGAAGACCCCAAGGAGCTCGAGGCCTCAAAGTACGATCTCAACTACATCGCCCTTGATGGCGAGATCGGCTGCATGGTCAACGGCGCGGGCCTCGCGATGGCCACCATGGACATCATCAAGCTCTACGGCTCCGAACCCGCCAACTTCCTCGACGTGGGCGGCGGCGCCACCAAGGACAAGGTGACCGAAGCCTTCAAGATCATCACCTCCGACGAGAACGTCAAAGGCATCCTCGTCAACATCTTCGGCGGCATCATGCGCTGCGACGTCATCGCCGAGGGCGTGGTCGCCGCGGTCAAGGACGTGGGCCTCAAGGTGCCGCTGGTCGTCCGCCTCGAAGGCACCAATGTCGAGAAGGGCAAGGAGATCATCCAGAATTCCGGCCTCAACGTCATCGCCGCCGACGACCTCAAGGATGGCGCCGAGAAGATCGTCAAGGCCGTCAAAGGATAATCGTAGGGTGGGTGCCAACCCACCTTCCCCGCGAATTAATTAAGGAGAACGCCAAGATGGCAGTCCTCGTAGACGAAAACACCAAAGTGATCTGTCAGGGCCTCACCGGCTCGCAGGGCACCTTCCACACCGAACAGGCCATCGCCTATGGCACCAAGATGGTCGGCGGCGTCACCCCCGGCAAGGGCGGTCAGACCCATCTCGACCTGCCGGTCTACAACTCGGTCCACGAAGCGATGCACGAAACCGGCGCCAACGCCTCGGTGATCTACGTGCCCCCGCCCTTCGCCGCCGACTCGATCCTCGAAGCGATCGACGCCGAAATGCCGCTGATCGTCTGCATCACCGAAGGCATCCCGGTGCTCGACATGATGCGCGTCAAGCGGGCGCTGGAGACATCGAAGTCCACCCTGATCGGCCCCAACTGCCCCGGCATCATCACGCCGGACGCCTGCAAGATCGGCATCATGCCCGGCCACATCCACAAGCGCGGCTCCTGCGGCGTGGTCTCCCGCTCCGGCACGCTCACCTACGAGGCGGTCAAGCAGACCACCGACGTGGGCCTCGGCCAGTCCACCTGCGTCGGCATCGGCGGCGACCCGATCAAGGGCACCGAGCATATCGACGTGCTCGAATGGTTCCTCGCCGACGATGAAACCGAATCGATCATCATGATCGGCGAAATCGGCGGCTCCGCCGAGGAGGACGCGGCCCAGTTCCTCAAGGACGAGGCCAAGAAGGGCCGCAAGAAACCGGTCGCGGGCTTCATCGCCGGGCGCACCGCGCCTCCGGGCCGCCGCATGGGCCATGCCGGCGCCATCGTGGCGGGCGGCAAGGGCGGCGCCGACGACAAGATCGAGGCCATGCGCTCGGCCGGGATCACCGTCTCCGAAAGCCCGGCGGGCCTCGGCGAAGCGGTGCTGAAAGCCATCGGAAAGTAAGGAAATACCATCAGAAAGGGCCCGGCCCAACGGGCCCGCCATCAACACGGGAAGGGAAAAACCATGAACTTTCAGACATCGGTCAAGACATGCCTGACACAGAAATACGCCACTTTCGCCGGCCGCGCCTCGCGATCGGAATACTGGTGGTTCGTGCTGGCTTATTTAATCGGTGCGCTGATCGTTTCCCTTCTCGGCTGGCTGATCTACCTGATCTACATGCTGGCGCTGATCGTGCCGGCCACGGCGGCGGGCTGGCGGCGCCTGCAGGATACCGGGCGTCCGGGGTGGTACATCCTCATTCCGGTGGGCGTGGGCCTTCTCACGAGCCTGCTCGCCCCCGGCCCCACGGCCGACCCGATGGCGCCCGGCGGCATGGGCAGCATGGGGCTGCTCGCCATCCTCGGCGTGGTCCAGCTGATCCTCGCCGTCATCTACATCTACTGGCTCACCCGTCCCTCCGAGCCGGAAACCAACGCCTACGGCCCACCGCCGCAGGCCTGACCCGCAAACCACAAGGCGTCCGAATGGCCAAAAGCCGGACAGAGCACAAGCCGAACCAGCCCGATGGCCGCAGCCGCGGCCACCGGGCCCACGCATCGCACCCCGCCCCCAGTTTCACGGCAGTCTTTGCCTTGGCCCGCCCGCCCGTCGCCCGGGCCGGGCACAAGGCGCATACGGGAGTCTGACAATGACCGACCAATCCCCCAACGACCAGTTCCACGCCTCCTCCTTCATGCAGGGGCACAATGCCGAGTATCTCGAACAGCTCTACGCCCGCTACGCCAACGACCCCTCGGCGGTCGACCAAGCGTGGGCCGATTTCTTCTCGCAGCTCGGCGACGGCGAGATCGACGTCAAGAAAGAGGCCGCCGGCCCCTCATGGGCCCGCGCCGACTGGCCGCCGCACCCCAATGACGACCTGACCGGCGCCCTCACTGGCGAATGGCCGCCCGAGATCGAGGCGAAGTCGGCCGGCGACAAGATCAAGGCCAAGGCCGAGGAGAAGGGCGTCGAGCTCTCCGACGAGGCCGTCAAACGCGCCGTGCTCGACTCGGTCCGCGCCCTGATGCTGATCCGCGCCTACCGCATCCGCGGCCACCTTGCCGCCACGCTCGATCCGCTCGGTCTGCGCGACCACGGCTATCGCCCCGAACTCGATCCGCGCTCCTACGGCTTCACCGATGGCGACATGGACCGGCCGATCTTCATCGACAACGTGCTGGGCCTTCAGGTCGCCTCGATCCGCGAGATCGTCGATATCGTCAAACGCACCTATTGCGGCACCTTCGCCCTGCAATACATGCATATCTCCGACCCCGAGCAATCGGCATGGCTCAAGGAACGGATCGAAGGCTACGACAAGGAAATCCGCTTCACCCGCGAAGGGCGCAAGGCGATCCTCAACAAGCTGGTCGAGGCCGAGGGCTTCGAGAAATACCTCCATGTGAAATACATGGGCACCAAGCGCTTCGGCCTCGACGGCGGCGAAAGCCTGATTCCCGCGATGGAGCAGATCATCAAGCGCGGCGGCAATCTGGGCATCAAGGAAATCGTCATCGGCATGCCCCACCGCGGCCGGCTTTCCGTGCTGGCCAACGTCATGGGCAAACCCTACCGCGCCATCTTCAACGAGTTTCAGGGCGGCTCCTTCAAACCCGAAGAGGTCGACGGCTCGGGCGACGTGAAATACCACCTCGGCGCCTCCTCCGACCGCGAGTTCGACGGCAACTCCGTCCACCTCTCGCTCACCGCCAACCCTTCGCATCTCGAGGCGGTGAACCCGGTGGTGCTCGGCAAGGTCCGCGCCAAGCAGGACCAGTGGAACGATGCCGACCGCACCTCGATCCTGCCGATCCTGCTGCACGGCGACGCGGCCTTCGCCGGTCAGGGCGTGGTGGCCGAATGCTTCGGCCTCTCGGGCCTGCGCGGCCACAAGACCGGCGGCACCATGCATATCGTGGTGAACAACCAGATCGGCTTCACCACCTCGCCCCATTTCTCGCGCTCCTCGCCCTACCCGACCGATATCGCGCTGATGGTCGAGGCGCCGATCTTCCACGTCAACGGCGACGACCCCGAGGCGGTCGTTCACGCCGCCAAGGTCGCCACGGAATTCCGCCAGAAATTCCACAAGGACGTGGTGATCGACATCTTCTGTTATCGCCGCTTCGGCCATAACGAGGGGGATGAACCGATGTTCACCAACCCCATCATGTACAACAAGATCAAGAAGCAGAAGACCACGCTGGCGCTCTATACCGACCGGCTGATCGCCGACGGGCTGATCCCCGAGGGCGAGATCGAGGACATGAAGGCCGCCTTCCAGTCCTACCTCGCCGACGAGTTCGAGGCGGGCAAGGAATACCGCCCCAACAAGGCCGACTGGCTGGATGGCAAATGGTCCCATCTCGACAGCAAGGACGAGGATTACCAGCGCGGCGAAACCTCGATCAAGCCCGAGACGCTGGAGGAGATCGGCAAGGCGCTGACCACCGCGCCCGAGGGCTTCCCCCTGCACAAGACCGTCTCCCGCCTGCTCGACGCCAAGGCGAAGATGTTCGAAACCGGCGAAGGCTTCGACTGGGCCACCGCCGAATCCATCGCCTTCGGCTCGCTGCTGACCGAAGGCTACCCGGTGCGCCTGTCGGGTCAGGACAGCACCCGCGGCACCTTCTCCCAGCGCCACTCCGGCTTCATCAACCAGGAGACCGAGGAACGCTACTACCCGCTCAACAACATCCGCGCGGGTCAGGCGCAGTACGAAGTCATCGACTCGATGCTGTCGGAATACGCGGTGCTGGGCTTCGAGTACGGCTTCTCGCTGGCCGAACCCAACGCGCTCGTCCTGTGGGAGGCGCAGTTCGGCGATTTCGCCAACGGCGCCCAGATCATGTTCGACCAGTTCATCTCTTCGGGCGAATCCAAGTGGCTCCGCATGTCCGGCCTCGTCTGCCTGCTGCCGCACGGCTACGAGGGGCAGGGCCCCGAGCACAGCTCCGCCCGGCTCGAACGCTTCCTCACCATGTGCGGGCAGGACAACTGGATCGTCGCCAACTGCACGACGCCGGCCAACTACTTCCACATCCTGCGCCGGCAGCTTCACCGCACCTTCCGCAAGCCGCTCATCCTGATGACGCCCAAATCGCTCCTGCGGCACAAGCTGGCGATCTCCCGGGCCGAGGAATTCACCACCGGCTCCTCCTTCCACAGGGTTCTGTGGGATGACGCCCAGTACGGCAATTCCGACACCGAGCTGGTCGCCGACGACAAGATCAAGCGCGTGGTGCTCTGCTCTGGCAAGGTCTATTTCGACCTGCTCGAGGAACGCGACAAGCGCGGCATCGACGATGTCTACCTGATGCGCGTGGAACAGTATTACCCCTTCCCCGCCATCTCGCTGGTGAAGGAGATGGAGCGCTTCAAGGAGGCCGAGGTCGTCTGGTGTCAGGAAGAGCCCAAGAACCAGGGCGCCTGGAGCTTCATCGAACCCAATATCGAATGGGTCCTGACCCGCATCAAGGCCAAGCACTCCCGGCCCGTCTATGCCGGCCGCCCGGCCGCCGCCTCGCCCGCCACGGGCCTCGCCTCGCAACACAAAGCCCAACAGGAAGCGCTGGTCGACGCCGCGCTCAGCATCGAAGGAAAGTGATCCGATGACCATCGAAGTACGCGTGCCCACGCTGGGCGAATCCGTCACCGAGGCCACCGTCGCCACCTGGTTCAAACAGCCCGGCGACACGGTCGCGGCCGACGAGATGCTCTGCGAACTGGAAACCGACAAGGTCACCGTCGAGGTGCCGGCCCCCGCCGCCGGCAAGATGGCCGAGATCGTCGCCAAGGAAGGCGAGACCGTCGGCGTCGACGCTCTCCTCGCCACCATCTCCGAGGGCGAAGGCGCGGGCGACGATGACGCGCCCACAAAAGCCGCCTCCGAGGAGAAATCCGAGAAACCGGAGGAGAAGAAATCCGAAACCGGCCGCGGCAGCGGCGGCTCCACCGGCGGCAGCGGCGGCAATGGCGAGGGCAATGTCGACGTGATGGTCCCGACGCTGGGCGAATCCGTCTCCGAGGCCACCGTCTCCACCTGGTTCAAGAAGGTGGGCGACAATGTCAGCCAGGATGAAATGCTCTGCGAGCTGGAAACCGACAAGGTCTCGGTCGAGGTCCCCTCTCCCGCCGCCGGCACCATCACCGAGATCCTCGCGCAGGAAGGCGAGACGGTGCAGGCCAATGCCAAGCTCGCCGTGCTCTCCGGCGCCGCCGACGGCATGGTCGAACCCGCCGAGCGCCCGGCCGCCGGTCAGGATGACCTCGCCGGCTCCAAGGCCGACGCCAATGGCGAACAATACACCACCCCGCCCGCCGGCCGCGATATCGAGGATGCCCCCTCGGCCAAGAAAGCCATGGCCGAAAAAGGCGTCTCGCGCGATCAGGTGCAGGGCACCGGCCGCGACGGCCGCGTGATGAAGGAAGACGTGGCCAAGGCCGGCACCGGCGCTGCGAAATCCGACAGCGCCCCTGAGGCCAAGGCCCCGGCGCAGGCCCCCCGCGCCCCGGTCTCCGCCGAGGATGCCGAGCGCGAGGAACGGGTCAAGATGACCCGCCTGCGCCAGACCATCGCCAAGCGCCTGAAGGACAGCCAGAACACCGCCGCCATGCTCACCACCTATAACGAGGTGGACATGACCGAGGTGATGGAGCTGCGCAACGCCTACAAGGACGAGTTCCAGAAGAAGCACGGCGTCAAGCTGGGCTTCATGTCCTTCTTCACCAAGGCCTGCTGCCACGCGCTCAAGGAGGTGCCGGAGGTCAACGCCGAGATCGACGGGACGGATATCGTCTACAAGAACTTCGTCCACATGGGCATCGCCACCGGCACGCCCACGGGGCTGGTCGTCCCGGTGATCCGCGACGCCGACGCGCTCTCCTTCGCCGAGATCGAGAAGGCCATCGCCGAGAAAGGCGCCCGCGCCCGCGACGGCAAGCTCTCGATGGCGGAAATGCAGGGCGGCACCTTCACCATCTCCAACGGCGGCGTCTACGGCTCGCTGATGTCCTCGCCGATCCTCAACCCCCCGCAATCGGGCATCCTCGGCATGCACAAGATCCAGGAACGGCCGATGGTCGTGAACGGCGAAATCGTCGCCCGCCCGATGATGTACCTCGCGCTGAGCTACGACCACCGCATCGTCGACGGCAAGGGCGCGGTCACCTTCCTCGTCCGGGTGAAAGAGGCGCTGGAAGATCCGCGCCGGCTGTTGATGGACCTGTGATCGCCATGGTGGGTTCCACCCACCCTACGGACGCGGGCGACAAACCGTCCGACGCCCCGTAGGGTGGGTGTCAACCCACCACCCACCCCCATCAACCCGCGGAACACCCCAATGACCACCCAACTCCTCCTCCGCTACGACAGCTTCGACCGCGACACCCACGACGCCCATGCCGAGGACCGCGCCAATGCCGGCCTCACCCAGCTCCAGCTCTGGCGCGAGGGCACCGGCGCCCACTGGGCCCTCTTCGACGTCAACGACGCCGACCGTGCCACGGCCTGGGTCGAAAAGGAATCCGCCCTCGGCCACGGCCCCTCCGCCCACCACCTGCTGGAGACCGCATGACCCGCGAAGCCCCCCTGGATGAGATTGTGCGCCTGACGCGAGGTCTCGACCATTGGCGCGACTGGAACATCGAGGAACACAGGCGGCCCTACGGCGAGGTCGTATCGCCCGGCGAAATCCTGTCTCTCCTGACAGCGGACGGCCCCGAGGAACTGGAGGCCATCCACACAACCCACCCGGAACGCGACACCGGCCGCTACTGGCTGTCCCGCATCGACCCCAAGACCGTCCGGCCCTCCGACGCCAGGACCGTGCTAAAGATGCTTCGGGAATGGTACGCCCATACCGCCTCCGATATCCGGGCCTTCCAAGACCAAGCCCAACCGGCGGAGGCGCAGGAATACACTGACTACCTGAAGCGTTTCCGCAGGGATGTCGGATACGACCTGATGTCGGAAGGGAATGCCGTTCGCAGGCTCGCCCTGAAGGCCCTCGACAACGGCGCCATCAAGACCCGGCGAGACTGGGACACGCTGAACGAACTGCGCGTCGACGTTAGTCAGACAATTCTGAGCGCTGACGAGATGGCCCGGGTTTCCGACCTGATGGACGCCTACGAGGCCCGCCAATGACCCCCGAGCTCACCGCCCTCACCCTCGCCGCCCTGCTCCAGGTCGTGCAATACGTCCTGATGGCGGTCCCGGCCAATCTCGAGCTCGGCCCGGGCAAAACCCTCTCCCCGCGCGACCCCGGCCGCCTCGGCCAGCCGCTGATCGACCAGGTCAGCCCCGGCACCGGCCGCCTCTTCCGCGCGCTCAACAACCATTTCGAGGGGCTGATCCTCTTCACCATCGCCTGCGTCGTCGTCACACTCGCCGACCAGTCCACCCCCGTCACCACCGCCTGCGCCTTCACCTACCTCGCCGCCCGCGTCCTCTACATTCCCGCCTACTATTTCGGCTGGGTCCCGTGGCGCTCCCTCGTCTGGGCCGTGGGCTTTCTCGCCACCACCCTCATGCTGCTGGCGGCGCTCCTGTGACCTTCATCTTTCCGAAAATACTCCGGGGAGCGTTGAAACCCTGCAAGGGTTTCAACGTGGGGCAGCGCCCCTCCCCGACGCAAACACCGACGCAATACCGACAAAATACCGACGTGATACCGACGTCCCAAATCCAAGGAGAACCCGCTCATGGCAAGCTATGACGTCATCGTAATCGGCTCCGGCCCCGGCGGCTATGTCGCCGCCATCCGCTGCGCCCAGCTCGGCCTGAAAACGGCCTGTGTCGAGGGCCGCGAGACCCTCGGCGGCACCTGCCTCAACGTGGGCTGCATCCCCTCAAAGGCGCTGCTCCACGCCTCCCACATGCTGCACGAGGCCGAGCACAACTTTGCCAAGATGGGCCTCAAGGGCAAGGCGCCTTCCGTCGACTGGAAAGAGATGCTGTCCTACAAGGACGACACTATCGGCCAGAACACCAAGGGCATCGAATTCCTGTTCAAAAAGAACAAGATAGACTGGCTCAAGGGCTGGGGCTCGATCCCCGAGGCGGGCAAGGTCAAGGTGGGCGACGACACCCACGAGGCGAAGAACATCATCATCGCCTCGGGCTCCGAGGCCGCCAATGTCCCCGGCGCCGATGTGACCATCGACGAGAAGATCGTCGTCACCTCCACCGGCGCCCTCGAACTGCCGAAAATCCCTAAGAAGCTGGTCGTCATCGGCGCCGGCGTCATCGGCCTCGAAATGGGCAGCGTCTATGCCCGGCTGGGCTCCGAGGTGACGGTGGTCGAATATCTCGACCACATCACCCCCGGCATGGATGGCGAGGTTCAGAAGAACTTCCAGAAAATGCTGAAAAAGCAAGGACTTGAATTCGTCATGGGCAGCGCCGTCACCTCGGTCGAAACCCTCAAGACCAAGGCCAAGGTGAACTATAAACTGCGCAAGGACGACAGCGAACACCAGCTCGACGCCGATGTCGTCCTCGTCTCGACCGGCCGCAAACCCTATACCGACGGGCTCGGCCTCGACGCGCTCGGCATCGAGCTCACCAAGACCGGACAAATCAAGACCGACGAGCACTGGCAGACCAACGTCAAGGGCATCTACGCCATCGGCGACGCCATCGAGGGCCCCATGCTCGCCCACAAGGCCGAAGACGAGGGCATGGCCACGGCCGAGGTGATCGCCGGCAATCACGGCCACGTCAATTACAACGTCATTCCCTCCGTCATCTACACCCACCCCGAGGTCGCCGCCGTGGGCAAGACCGAGGAGCAGTTGAAGGACGAGGGCCGCGACTACAAGGTCGGCAAGTTCACTTTCATGGGCAACGCCCGCGCCAAGGCCGTCTTCGCCGGCGAGGGCTTCGTCAAGCTCATCGCCGACAAGGAAACCGACCGTATCCTCGGCGCCCACATCATCGGCCCCTCGGCCGGCGACCTGATCCACGAGATCTGCGTGGCGATGGAATTCGGCGCCGCGGCCGAGGATCTGGCGCTGACCTGCCACGCCCACCCGACCTTCTCGGAAGCGGTGCGCGAGGCGGCGCTCGCCTGCGGGCTCGGGCCGATCCACTCATAAGAAAAAGGCCGGTGAGAAGCTGCTCTCACCGGCCGTGCATCCGCCACAGGCACTCAACATTGGAATGACAGTCTCCGGTACACCAGGGGGACGGATGCGGACACTGCATAACTGTTACGCGAGGGGCGGGAACTTCCGTCGCAGAAAAATGCGAGGCGGGCCTGCAAGGGCCCGACGAGCGGCCTACCACATGCGCGGCGCGGCGTTCTTTTCGTAATCCCGGTCATAGGCGTCGCCGCCGATCTCACCCTGAGACATATCCGCAAGGATCTGCCCCACCGTCGGCACCGTATCGCGGTCATCGCGCTTCCACAGCCCGGACCGCAGCAGCGCCTTGGCACATTGCGTATAAACCTCGTCCACCTCGATCACGATCACCGTCGCCGGCAGGAACGACTTATGCGCAAAGCTCTGCCTGAGCGCCTCGTCATCGGTCAGCACGGCCCGCCCGTTTACCCGCACCGTGGTGTTCGATCCGGGCACGAGAAACAACAGCGCCACCCGCCCGTCCTCGACGATATCCTTCAGGCAATCCAGCCGGTTGTTCCCGCGCCAGTCGGGCATCATCAGCGTCGTCTCGCCCTCGACCCGCACCACCGGCCCGTCATCGCCGCGCGGGCTGCCATGCACGCCATCGGGGCCCACCGTCGACAGGATGCAGAAGCGCGACCCCTCGATCCACTCCCGGTACAGCGGCGTCAGCCGCCGGGCGACCTTCACGATCGCCGCCGGCACCGCCTCTTCGTAGAGCGCCGAAAGCGCCTCAACCGTCTCGATTTTCCGCATCGAACCCCGCCTCCTTCATCAGCCGGTTCGAGGCCTCCTCGACCTCGTCCGCCAGCCGCGCCATGAACGTGCCCTTGTCGAGCCCCGCCTCGATCCGCGGCAAGAACTCGACCACCGCCAGCCCCGGCTTGCGCAAAATGCCCATCCGCGGCCAGAACAGGCCCACATTGGTCGCCGCCGGCACGCAATCCTGCCCCAACTCCTGGTACAGCACGCCCGAGCCGATCTTGAACGGCGCCTGAACCCCCGGTGCGATCCGGGTGCCCTGCGGATAGATGATCAGCTGTCCGGGGGCCTGCCGCCCCTTGGCCACGTCGCGCACCATCTTCTTGATCGCGAGGCTCCGCTTGCCCCTGTCCACCGGCACGCACCCGATCTTGAGCGCATATTGCCCGATCACCGGCGCCCACATCAGCTCGCGCTTCATGATGAACTTGCCCGCAGGCACGCTGCCGAAGATCAGGATGATATCTAGGAAAGACTGGTGTTTCGCGGCGATCAGCACCTCGTCGGTGGGCGGCGTGCCGCGCACCTCGGTGCGGATGCCCACCATCCACCGCGCCGTCCACCGCACCCAGCGGCACCATGTGTGACAGGCGGTCAGCGCACCCTTGCGGCTGAACAGCGCCCAAGGGAAGAACACGATCCCCATCACCCCCATCATCGCGTAGATGTTGACGATGAAGATCAGCGACCGGACCCATTGAACCGCTTCCCTCATGGCATGTCCCTCAGGGTTTTGCGCGCCGCGGCCCGGGTCGCGCCGAAGGCCACCAGCCCGGCCAGAACCGGGATGATCAGCGGCCAGAGCCAGTGCCAGCCCTGAAAGCCCAGCCCGGTCAGGAACCCGCCCTCGGGCTGTGCCGAAGGCAGCAGCGCGATCGCCACCATGCCCAACAACATTCCGATCCCCGCCCCGGTCAGCGCCCGCAGGGTGAACCGCCGCTCGAAGGCCTGCGCGATATAGGAATCCCGCGCGCCGACCAGTCGCAGCACACTGATCACCTGCGCATTGGCGGCCAGCGCCGCGTTGGCGGCCAGCGTGATCATCGCCGCCGTCGCCGCCCCGATCAGCAGGATCGAGGCCCAGCCCAGCATCCGCAGCCGGCTCGCCGCCCGTACCAGCGGCCGCCGCCAGCGGGTGTGATCGTCCAGCACCGCGCCCGGCGCCTCCGCCGCCAGCCGCAGGCGCAGGCCCTCGGCATCATAGCCCTCTTCCGTCTCGATCACCTCGATCAGCTGTGGAATGGGCAGCGTATCGACCGGCAGGTCGGGCCCGAACCACGGCTCCAGCAGCGCCTGCTGCTCTTCCGAGCTCAGCGCGCGGGCCGTGTCGACGCCCTTGGTCGTCTCCAGCACCTTCAGCGCCGCCTCGGTCTGCGCCGCAAGCTGCCCGTCGGGCGCCGAGATGCGGATGGTCGAACTCCGCGCCAGCTCCGCCCCCCATTGATCGGCCAGACGCCCCGTCGCCAGTGACAGGGCCAGTGCGAAGACCGCCAGAAATGCCATCGCCGCCGCGCTGAACAGCGTCAGCGTCGCGGTGTAGCCGGTGGGCGGCACCACCCGGTCTGCCTGCGTGTCGCCGATCAGGAACTCGGCCACCCGGTTCAGCCACGCCCTCAAAGGTCCGCCCCCGCCAGTTGCAGCCGCCGGTTGGAAATCCGCAGAACGCGCGCCTGCACATGCGTCTTCGCCGCCCGAATGAGCGCAAGGTCATGGGTCGCCACCATGATCGTCTTGCCCATCCGGTTCAACTCGATCAGCAGCCGCAACAGGCGCTGCGACATGTCCCAGTCGATGTTGCCCGTGGGCTCGTCCGCCAGCACCACGTCGGGCGACATGATCACCGCCCTCGCCAGCGCCGCCCTCTGCCGCTCGCCGCCCGACAGCTCCGGCGGCAGGGCACCCGCTCGCGCCGTCAGCCCGACCCAGCTTGTCAGCTCCTTCAGGTTCGCCCCCTCGGCCAGAAGGTCGCGCCCGGCCACCATCAGCGGCAAGGCGATATTGTCCGACACGTTCAGATGGTCGAGAAACTGGCAATCCTGATGCACCACCCCGATCCGGCGGCGCGCCAGCGCGATATCGTCCCGCTCCATGTCACGGACATCAGACGTGAACAACCGCACCTGCCCCGAGGTCGGCAAAAGCGCCCCGTAGCACAGCTTCAACAGCGTGGTCTTGCCCGCCCCCGACGGCCCGGTCAGGAAATGGAACGACCCGGGTTGCAGCTTGAGCGATATCTCACTCAGCAATTCCCCCCCGCCGTAATTGTAGGCCACGTTCTCCAGCTCGATCAAAGCCTGCCCCTTTGCGAAACAGCCCTTTCATGCCCCAAGGCATGGGGCAGTGCAACGGTAACCGCCCCAAATTGCTTTGCTCTTTCACAAACCAGTCGTTACACATAGGGTCAAGCGGACCGCCGGCCTGAAAAAGGCGGCTGCCGGGGACAAGGCGACGGATGGCGAAATGAGGCTCACTTGCCCGAATTGCGGGGCGCAGTACGAGGTACCGGACGAGGTCGTTCCGGAAACCGGGCGTGACGTACAATGTTCCAACTGCGGCGACACGTGGTTTCAGACCCACCCCGATCATCCCGACGCGACAGCCCCGGAACAGCCGGCCGAGGCGGAAGCCGAAGTCACGTCAGAATCCGAGGATCAGGACGAGCCCGACTGGATCGAGGTCGATGACGACGAAGCGGAAGACCTGACCGCCCCCCCGGCCGAGGAACCCCCCTCCCGGCGCGAACTTGACCCCGAGATCGCCAGCGTCCTGCGCGAGGAAGCCACGCGAGAGAAACAGGCGCGTGCGGCCGAGAAGGGCGGGCTGGAAATGCAGCCCGATCTGGGGCTCGACGGGGCGCATGACGACAGCGACCGGCGCTCGCATCAAGCCAAGGCCCGCATGGCCCGGCTGCGCGGCGCCTCCGCCCCGCAGGACGACCCGGCCGAGGACGAGGATATCGACCCTGCAACCCGCCGCGGCCTTTTGCCGGATATCGACGACATCAATTCCACCATCGCCTCGGCCCAGCCCGCGGCACAGGAAGACCTCTCCGCCCGCGACGGCTCGAGCGTGGTCACGCCCGAGCGCTCGACCGGCGGCTTCCGCCGGGGCCTGCGCCTTGCCGTGCTGGTGGCGATCATCGCCACCGCCGTCTACATCTTCTCGCCGCAGATTGCCGAAACCATCCCGGCCACGGCCGATCCGCTGATCGCCTATGTCGAAACGGTGAACGGCTGGCGGGCCCAGTTGAACGAGGCGGTCGCGCCGCTCGTGGCGCAGGTTCAGGAGATGATCGGCGGGTAGCGTCGCCGCCCGGCTTCAGAACCGCTCCAGCAGCCGCTTGAGATATTCCAGCTCCACGTCCGGCCGCTCGCCCTCTCCCGAGCGGCGGCGGATCTCATCCAGCAACTCGCGCGCCCGGCGGTAAACGTCCTCGCCCTGCAACAGGTTGTCCTGCGTGCCGACCTGCGACCCCTGCCCGGGCGCCCGGCCCAGCGGATCGTTCTGCTGGTCGCCGAACTGACCGCGGGCCTGCCCTTGCGCGCCCTGCGTCTGGTTGTTCTCGGCCATCGCCTCGCCAAGGTTCCGCATCCCCTCGCGTAGCGCCTCCATCGCCTCCGACTGCCGGTCGATCGCCTCGGCCAGATCATCCTGCCGTAACGCGTCCTCCGCGCCCCGCATCGCCTGATCGGCCCGGTCGAGCGACTCCCGTGCCGCCTCGCCCGCCTCGCTGCCGGCGCCGGGCAGGTTGCCGCGCTGCCGCTCCAACTCGCGTCGCAGCGCCTCCTGCCGGTCGCCGAGCGAGCCCTGCTGACCCTGCTGCCCGTTCTGGCCCTGCTGTTGTCCCGGCTGCTGGCCGGGCTGGTTGCCCTGCCCCTGCTGGTTCCCCTGCCCCTGCTGGTGGCTCTGGCCCCGACCTTGCGATCCGTCGCGGCCCTCATTCTGCTGCGACTGGCCCTGCTGCGAATTGGGGTTGAACTGCTCCTGCAGATCGCGGAACGCCTGATCCGACAGGCCCTGCTGATCGCGCAGCGTCTCGGCCAGCCCTTCCATCGCCTCCTGACCGGGGTTGTCGCCCTGCTGACCCTGCTGGCCCTCGGTCATCCGCAGGTTCTCCATCATCTCCTGGAATTCCTGCAAGGCCTGTTCGGCCTCGGCATAACGGCCCTCTTCCATCAGCTCCTGGATCCGGTCCATCATGTCCTGCAGATCCTGCTGGTCGAGCGTCATCATGTTCTCGGAAAGCTGCTGGTCACCCTCCTGCTGCTCGCCATCCCGCTGCGCCTGTTGAGACTTCTGCCGCAGGTAATCCTGCGTGGCATCGCGCAACTCCTGCATCAGCCGGGCAATCTCGTCCTCGCTGGCGCCGTTGCGCATCGCCTCGCTCAGCCGTTCCTGCGCCGCGCGCATCCGCTCCAGCGCGTCGCCGATATCGCCATCCTCCAGCACCAGAGCCAGATCCCACAACGCCTGCGCCAGCTCATCCCGCGCCTCCTTGGTCAGGCTGTCATGCGCCGTCAGCGTCTCAAGCCGCCGCAGGATCACCCGCAGCCGAAGATAGGCCGTCTCCGACCGGAACAGCCCCTCCTCCGGCGCATGCGACACCGCCCGCAGCACCTGCGCCACGCGCGGGGCGTTGTCGCGCGACCACAACAGGTCGCGCCGCATCTCGATGACCGAAGCCGCCACCGGGTCAAAGAACCGCCGCGCCGGCAGGCGCATCTCCTCCGGCGCGCTCTGCCCCGCCTGCTCGGCGGCATCCGTCACTTCCAGTTCCAGCGTCACCGGCAGATGCGCCCAAGGATGCTGCGACAGGTTCTCGATCAGCGTTTCGGTAAACTCCGCCCGGTCGCCGGTGATCGGCATCGGCAGGTCGATCGTGATCGGCTCCCGCGGCTCCGGCTCCACCGCCAGCCCATAGCGGCGTTCCACCGCGTCGAGGTCCAGCCGGAAGGTCGCCTTGCCCGCCACCACGCCGTGATCGTCCTCAGCCCGGAACGGCTGGCTCATCTGCCCGTCGAACGTGGTCTTCGCGCCATCGGAGACCAGCGAGACCGCCGGCTCCCGGTCGGGGGTCGCCACGATGGTCCATGCCTTGCCCCCCGGCCCGTCGATGCTCAGCCTGCCGTCCGAGACGATCACGAAGGAATGTTCCGTATCCGTCGCCGCGCCCACATCCTCCGTCCGGCCCGACACGGTCTCGGCCACGCTCAGCGCGCCGACCTCGCCATATAGCCGCACGGTCACCCGGCTGCCCTCCGGCACCCGGATCTCGCCCTTCTGATCGTTGAGGTAAAGGCTCGGCAAACCGGTATAGGCCGGCGGTTCGATCCAGCCTTCCCAAGCCGGGCCCGTCGAAATATCCGGCCCGCTGCCCGGCCCCATCTGCGACACCGAGCCCACACGCATGACCGACCCGAACAACAGCGCCACAACCAGCCCCAGCAGCGCCACATAGCGCAGCCCGAACGGATCGCGCGGCGCCAGCGCAAGGTCGGGCTCCACCGCCCTCGCCGCGCTCGCCCGCTCCGCCATCCGCCGCAGATGCGCCTGCCACAGGGCCTCCGACGCCGGATCGCCCCCGCCAATCGCCTGCCGGTCGCCCAGCGCCGCCAGCGGCCGGCCCGGCATCACGCTGTCCATCCGGTCGACAGCCTCCTGCCGCCTCGGCCAGCGGAAGCGCATCGCGCCGTGAATGGCAAACCCGATCAGCCCCAGCCCGGCCAGCACGAAGCCCACCCAGACCACCTCGATCGGCATCAGATCCTGCAACCCGAGGATCAGCGCGGCGGCACTCGCGGCCAGCACAGTCCAGAACGGCCAGAACGCCCGCACCAGCCGTTCGGCGATCAGCCCGGCCCATGTCAGGCTGAGCGGACGCCGCAAACGGCTCATCACGGGGGTCAGAGGGGTCTGTCTGGCCATGCTCCCTTCCGGATCGGGGGCTGCCGCACCTTATCGCACTCTTACAGCCATTCCGGAATGGTATCGCGATTTATCATCTCGTCAAAGGTCGGACGCGCCCTGATGACGGCAAATTGATGCCCATGCACCAGGACTTCCGGAACCAGAGGCCGCGTATTGTACTCGCTGGCCATCACCGCGCCATAGGCCCCGGCACTGCGGAACGCCACGAGGTCGCCCTCGGCCACCGGCGGCATCATCCGGCCCCTGGCAAAGGTGTCCCCGCTTTCACAGACAGGGCCGACGATATCATAGGGCGCCTGCTCCACCGCTGTTTCCGGCTCTGTCACCGGCACGATATCGTGATAGGCATCGTACATGGCCGGGCGGATCAGGTCGTTCATCGCCCCGTCGAGGATCAGGAAATTCCGCCCTTCGCCCTCTTTGAGGTAAATCACCCGGCTGACCAAAATTCCGGCATTCCCGGCCACAAGCCGCCCCGGTTCGATCTCGATCTCGCAGCCCAGATGCCCCACCTCCTCGCGAATCATCTTGCCGTATTCCAGCGGCAGCGGCGGCGCCTCGTTGCCCCGGGAGTAGGGAATCCCGAGGCCCCCGCCCAGATCGAGCCGCCTTATATCATGCCCGTCCGACCTCAGAACCTCGGTGAGCTCCGCCACTTTCCGATAGGCCAGCCGGAACGGCTCCAGCTCGGTCAGCTGGCTGCCGATATGCACGTCGATCCCGATCACCTCCACCCCCGGCAGGGCAGCGGCCTCGGCATAGACCTCGCGCGCCCGTGCGATCGGAATGCCGAACTTGTTCTCGCTCTTGCCCGTGGCGATCTTGGCATGGGTCTTGGCATCCACGTCCGGGTTCACCCGGATCGTCACCGGCACCGTCGCCCCAAGGCCCGCCGCGATCTCGCTCAGCGCCCGCAACTCCGGCTCGCTTTCGACGTTGAACTGCCGGATGCCGCCCTCTATGGCCAGCCGCATCTCGTCGCGCGTCTTGCCGACGCCCGAGAAGACAATCCGCTCCCCCGGCACGCCCGCCGCCTTCGCCCGCGCATACTCCCCGCCCGAGACAACATCCATCCCCGCACCCAAACCCGCCAGCGTCTTCAGGATCGCCTGATTGCTCGCCGCCTTCATCGCGTAGCAGACAAGATGATCCACCCCGTCGAGCGCCTCGTCGAACAACCGGAAATGCCGCGTCAGCGTGGCGGTCGAATAGCAGTAGAAGGGCGTGCCCACAGCCGCCGCGATCTCGGCCACGGGCACATCCTCGGCATGCAGCGCCCCGTCACGATACAGGAAATGATCCATCACTCAGCCTCGCCCAACCCGGCATTTCATCTTTCCGGAAATACTCAAATCCCCGGCCAAGGCCCGCGATACCGCATCCGGCGTGTCCACACCATCCGGCAAATCGCCCGCATCGGCTCAGAGACTGGTGCCCACGCCCATGGTGAAGCGCCCCGACACGAAATCGGCCCCGACCGCCCCGCTCGCCCCGTTCGAGCCCATGCCGACATTGGCATTCATTGACGGCTGAATCGGCTCGCCATCGGCCCCACAGGCCGCAAGCCCCGCAAGGCTCAGAACCAAAAAGATTCGTGTCATGACAGGTTCTCCTTCCACCGGGCAATCTGTTCGCGCACCCGCACCGGCGCGGTGCCGCCAAGGCTCGTCCGGGACGCCACCGAATTATGCACGCCAAGCACGTCAAAGACATCCCCCGTAATCGCCCCGTGCACCGATTGCATGTCCTCAAGGCTCAGGTCGGGCAGGTCGCAGCCCTTCTTCTCCGCCATCGCCACCAGTGATCCGGTCACGTGATGCGCCTCCCGGAACGGCATGCCCAAGACGCGCACCAGCCAGTCGGCCAGATCCGTCGCCGTCGAGAACCCGGTCGCCGCCGCCGCCTCGAGATTGTCGCGCAACGGTGTCATGTCGCGCACCATTCCCTCCATCGCCGCCAGCGCCAGCATCAAGTGATCGGCCGCGTCGAAAACCTGCTCCTTGTCCTCCTGCATGTCCTTGGAATAGGCCAAGGGCAGCCCCTTCATCACCGTCATCAGCGCCACGTTCGCCCCGAAGATCCGCCCCACCTTGGCGCGCAGAAGCTCGGCCGCATCCGGGTTCTTCTTCTGCGGCATGATCGACGATCCGGTCGAGAACCGGTCACTCAGCGCCACGAAACGAAACTGCGCCGACGACCAGATCACCAGCTCCTCGGCAAACCGGCTCAGATGCATCGCGCAGATGCTGGCAACCCCCAGAAACTCCAGCGCGAAATCCCGATCGCTCACCGCATCCAGCGAATTCGCACAGGGCCGGTCGAAGCCCAACGCCTCCGCCGTCATCTCCCGGTCGATGGGGAAGGACGTGCCCGCCAGCGCCGCCGCCCCCAGCGGGCATTCGTTCATCCGCGTCCGCGCATCCCGCACGCGGCTCAGGTCACGCCCGAACATCTCGACATAGGCCATCATGTGATGGCCCCATGTCACCGGCTGCGCCACCTGCAGATGCGTGAACCCCGGCATCACCCAATCCGCCCCGGCCTCCGCCTGCGCGAGGCACGCTTGCAAGAGCGTGACGAGCCCCGCCTCCGCCGCATCGAGCTGATCGCGCACCCACAGCCGGAAATCCGTCGCCACCTGGTCGTTCCGGCTCCGGCCCGTATGCAGCCGCCCGGCCGGCTCGCCGATCACCTCCTTCAGCCGCGCCTCGACATTCATGTGAATATCCTCCAGCGCGGTGGAAAATTCGAACGTGCCGCCTTCGATCTCTGACAAGACCGTGAGCAGCCCTTCCCTCATCGCCTCGGCATCCTTATCACTGACGATGCCCGTGGCGGCCAGCATGGCGGCATGGGCCCTCGAACCGGCGATATCCTGTGCCGCCAGACGCTTGTCGAACCCGATCGAGGCATTGATCGCCTCCATGATCGCGTCCGGTCCGGCGGCAAAGCGGCCGCCCCACATCTGGTTCGAGGTCGTGTCAGTCATGTCTTGGCCCTTCGGAGGGAATATGAAAATCCTGTCTGCGCTCGTCCTTTATACATGCATGATCCTCGGTGCAAACGCCGCCGCGGCCGACATGAACAAGCTCGCCGCCATGCGCGAGGGCGACATGAAGAAGCTCTCCTTCCATTCCGAGCCGAAAGAGGTCTCGCAGGCCAGCTACACCATGGAAGACGGCAGCACCGGAACCCTCGCCGATTATCAGGGCAAGATCGCCGTGGTGAACTTCTGGGCGACGTGGTGCGCCCCCTGCCGCAAGGAAATGCCCATGCTGTCCGAGCTTCAGGCCGAATTGGGCGGCGAGGACTTCGACGTCGTCACAATCGCCACCGGCCGCAACCCGCCCCCGGCGATGAAGGCCTTCTTCGACGAGATCGGCGTCGACAACCTCCCCCTCCACCGCGACCCGAACATGCAGATTTCCCGCGAAATGGGCATTCTCGGCCTGCCGATCACCATCATCCTCGACCGCGACGGACAGGAGATCGCTCGGATGCAGGGCGACGCCCATTGGAACTCCGACAGCGCCAAGGCGATTCTCAAGGCGCTGATCGAGGACGGCGCCTCCGGCTGACATCCCTTGCCCGATGCCCCGGGAAGGTCTAAGCCCCATCCCATGTTCGACAACGCCGACGATATCCACCCGCTGTTCGAGGGCGCGCCCTCCGGCACCGAGTTCAAGAAGCTCCGCAAACGCATCGTGCGCCAGACGCGCGAGGCGGTGGAGAAATACGGCATGGTCGAAAAGGATGCCAAATGGCTGGTCTGCCTCTCCGGCGGGAAAGACAGCTACACCTTGCTGGCCATCCTCTACGAGCTGAAATGGCGCGGCCTCCTGCCGGTCGAACTGCTGGCCTGCAACCTCGATCAGGGCCAGCCGGGCTTTCCGGCCACCGTCCTGCCCGAATTCCTCGAAAAGATGGGCGTGCCACACCGCATCGAGTATCAGGACACCTACTCCGTCGTCGTCGACAAGGTCCCGCAGGGGCGCACCTATTGCGCCCTCTGCTCGCGTCTGCGCCGCGGCCACCTCTACCGCATCGCCCGCGAGGAGGGCTGCTCGGCCGTGGTGCTCGGCCACCATCGCGACGACATCCTCGAAACCTTCTTCATGAACCTCTTCCACGGCGGGCGTCTTGCCACCATGCCGCCCAAGCTGGTCAACGAGGAGGGCGATCTCTTCCTCTATCGCCCCCTCTCTTTCGTGGCCGAGGCCGATTGCGAGCGGTTTGCGAAGGCCATGAACTACCCGATCATTCCCTGCGACCTCTGTGGCTCGCAGGACGGGCTGCAACGCCAGCAGGTCAAGCAGATCCTCGACGGCTGGGAAAAGAACTCCCCCGGCCGCCGTCAGGTGATGTTCCGCTCCCTGATGAACGCCCGCCCCTCGCACCTGCTCGATTCGGGGCTCTTCGACTTCGCCGGCCTCCAGCGGCGGGAGGCGGAAGATATGGCCTTGCAAGACGGTGCCGACACGCCGCCGAAGCTGCGTTAAGGAAAAATTGAGCGACAGGACGTAGCGTCCGGGCACAAACCGGGAACGTCCATGATTCTACGTGTACGAAAAACCTGTGCCCTGCTGCGCCGACGGCTCGCCGACCTGTTGACCGGGCCGCTGGCGCTGGCCCTGCTGCCGGCGCTGCTGCTGGCCGGCTACTGGGCGGGGGGCGAATCCGCCCTGCTGTGGTCGACCATCGCCTTCCCCGGCCTGCTCGTGGCGGCAGGCGTCTTCACCCGCGCCCCCGACCCGGCCAGTGGGGAGGGCCCGCCGCCCGCCGCCGGCGACTCGCTGGAAGATGCGCTCGACACCGCGCTCACCCGCGCCCGTGACCAGAGCGGCATGACCGCCTGCGTGATGCTCGAACTGGAAAACCACGGCGCCCTCGCCGGCACCCATGGAAAGGCCGCAACGGGTCAGGCCGCCGATCATGTTGCGGAACGCCTCGGGGGCTGTCTGCGGCGGCGCGACCGGGTGTTCCGCCTCGACAGCGCCACCTTCGGGATCGTTCTGTCGCCGCCCCGCTCGCTGACGCCCGAGGCCGTCTGCAAACTCGCCGCCCGCCTCCAGAGCGAGGCCCAGCGCCCCACCGGCGGCGCGGCGGACGCGCCGCGTTTCACCGCCGCCATCGGCATTTCCCTCTCCACCGGCGGGCTTGCCGAACGGGGGTCCGGGCTCGCCTCTGCCGCCACCGCGGCCCTGCGCGAGGCCTCGGGCCACGGCCCCTCGGCGATCCGTGTCCACCGGCCCGATACCGGCGGACCGGCGCACGGCATCCGCCCCGCACGCCCCCGCGACGAGATTGCCCAAGCGCTCAACGGCGGCGAAATCACCGCATGGTTTCAGCCCCAGCTCAGCACCGATACCGGCCGCGTCTCGGGGTTCGAGGCGCTGGCGCGCTGGTGCCATCCCCAGCGCGGGGTGCTCCTGCCCGGGGCCTTTCTGCCGCATATCGAAAAGGCCGGGCTGACGGCCGGTCTGCAGGCGATCATGCTCCGCAACGCGCTCGAGGCGCTCCGCCGCTGGGACGAGGCCGGATTCACCATTCCGGGCGTCGGCGTCAATTTCTCGCCCACCGACCTGCGCGACCCGGCCCTCGCCGACACCGTCGCGTGGGAGCTTGACCGCCATGACCTCGCGCCCGCCCGCCTCAAGATCGAGATCCTCGAGACCGTCGTCTCCACCTCGCCGGATGACGAGACCGCCCGCAACATCCGGCGCCTCTCCGATCTCGGCTGCTGCATCGACCTCGACGATTTCGGCACCGGCCACGCCTCGATCTCCTCGCTCAAGCGGTTTTCCATCGACCGGCTCAAGATCGACCGCTCCTTCGTGCGCGGCATCGACACCGACCCGCGGCAGCAGCGGATGGTCGCGGCGATCCTGACCATGGCCGAACAGCTCGAGCTCGAAACCCTCGCCGAAGGGGTGGAAACCGCCGGCGAACACTCGCTTCTGGCCCAGCTTGGCTGTGCCCACGTACAGGGCTTCGGCATCGCCCGGCCCATGCCGCCCGAGGCCACCCTGCCCTGGCTGCGCACCCACACGGGCACGCTTCAGGCCCCGCCGGACCTGCGCAAGGGCGCGGTCTGAGCCCACGGCATCTGGCCGCACCCGGCCGCGAATCAACCTGAATCCCCTTGACCTTTGGTCCCGCACTCTGTTGAACCCCGTCAAACTTTCTCAACCATGGGTGCCGCTGGCAATGGACGACCAGAACAAGAACCTCATCCTTGCAACCGCACTCAGCTTCGTGGTGATCTTGCTGTGGTTCGTGCTCTTTCCGCCGCCCGAGGCGACGGACACACCCGATACGACCACCCAGCAAACCACCCAGCAGGGCACGGACGAGGCCGGCGATGTCGCCCTCGCCCCCGGCGCGGCCGAGCCCGGCGCCGACACGGGCACCGCCACCGCCGCCCCCGAAGAGGCCGCGGCAGAGGACGAGGCACCCCGCGTCCGGATCGACACGCCCGAGCTTCTGGGCTCCATCTCGCTCCGCGGCGGCCGCATCGACCAGCTCGCGCTCAAGGATTACCGCGAAACCCTCGACCCCGACTCCGACATCGTCACCCTGCTCTCGCCCGTGGGCAGCGATCACCCCTATTACGCGCTCTTCGGCTGGGCCCCCGGCAGCGGCCTGACCCGCGACGAGGTGCCCGGCGCCAACACCCTCTGGGAGGTCGAAAGCGGCGGCACGCTCACCCCCGAGAACCCCGTCGTGCTGACATGGGACAACGGCGCCGGCCTGTCCTTCCGCCGCGAGATGAGCGTCGACGACAAGTACATGTTCACCGTCACCCAGTCGGTCGAGAACACCGGCGGCGACACCCGCTCGCTCGCCCCTTACGGCATCCTTGCCCGCCACGGCACACCGCCCGACCTGAAGAACTTCTTCATCCTGCACGAGGGCGGCATCCGCATCGTCGACGGCGAACTGTCGGAGATCGACTACGACGATTTCGAGCCCGCCTCGAACCACGAAACCATCGCCGTGGAAGAGGCCGCCTGGACCGGCTTCACCGATCATTACTGGATGACCACGCTGATTCCCGAACAGCGCGCCGGCACGAGGATCAGCACCTTCCGCGACGGCCGCCGCGACATCTACCAGACCACCGCGCGCCACCCCACCGTCACGCTGGCCGCGGGCGACACCGCCACCGCCTCGACGCGCGTCTTCGCCGGCGCCAAGGAATGGGAGGCGATCCGCGAATACCAGAACGAGCAGGATGTCCCGAAATTCCTCGATTCGATCGACTGGGGCTGGTTCTTCTTCCTGACCAAGCCGATCTTTGCCGTGCTGCACTGGCTCAACGCCATGATCGGCAACATGGGCTGGGCGATCATCGCGCTCACCCTCATCATCAAGGCGCTTCTGCTGCCGCTGGCCTACAAGTCCTACGTCTCGATGGCGAAGATGAAGGAACTCCAGCCGCAGATGGAGAAGATCAAGGAAAGCGCCGGCGACGACCGTCAGAAGCTCCAGCAGGAGATGATGGCGCTCTACAAGAAGGAAAAGGTGAACCCCGCCTCGGGCTGCCTGCCGATCCTGCTGCAGATCCCGATCTTCTTCTCGCTCTACAAGGTGATCTTCGTCACGCTCGAACTGCGCCACGCGCCGTGGATCGGCTGGATCCGCGACCTCTCGGCGCCCGATCCCTCGTCGCTCTACAACCTCTGGGGCCTGCTGCCCTGGGCGGCGCCGGAACCCGGCTCGATCCTCGCGCTGATCTTCATCGGCATCCTGCCGCTGGGCCTCGGCATCTCGATGTGGCTGCAGCAAAAGCTGAACCCGGCCCCCACCGACCCGACGCAACAGATGATCTTCGCCTGGATGCCGTGGGTGTTCATGTTCATGCTGGGCAGCTTCGCCAGCGGGCTCGTGCTCTACTGGATCGCGAACAACACCATCACCTTCGCCCAGCAATACCTGATCATGCGCAGCCAGGGCTACAAGCCGGATGTCTTCGGCAACATCAAGTCGAGCTTCAAGAAGAAGCCGAAACCCACCGAGGACAGCAAGAAGCCGAAAAAGTCCGGGGGCAAGTGATGACCACGGTCGCCGCGCTCTGGTGCCACCCGATCAAGGGGCACGGGCGCGAACCGCTCGACCGGGTCACCCTCACCGAGGGTCAGACCATGCCCTATGACCGGCGCTGGGCCGTCGCGCACGAGGCGGCCCGCGCCGACGGCTCCGAATGGGCCCCCTGCGCCGAGTTCTCGCGCGGCGCCAAGGTGCCCGCCCTGATGGCCATCGACGCCCGCACGGACGAGGCCGCCGGCACCGTCACCCTCACCCACCCCGACCGGCCCGACCTCACCTTCAATCCCGATACCGAAGAGCGGGCCTTCCTCGACTGGGTGCGCCCCCTTATGCCTGAAAACCGCGCCCGATCCGCCCGCATCCTCCGGGTCGAGGGGCGCGGCATGACCGACAGCGATTTCCCCTCCATCAGCCTCATCAACCTCGCCTCGAACGCCGCGCTGGCTAGCGAGATGGATCAGGATCTCTCGCCGCTGCGCTGGCGCGCCAACATCCACCTGACCGATCTGCCCGCGTGGGAAGAATTCGACATGGTGGGCAAGACCCTCCGCATCGGCACCGCCGAGTTGGAAATACGCGAACCCATCGTCCGCTGCCTCGCCACTACCGCCAACCCGGCCACCGGCGCGCGCGACGCGGACACGCTGGGCGCCCTCAAATCCTTCCACGGGCATCAGGATTTCGGCATCTATGCGGTGGTCACCAAAACCGGCGAGATCGCCGTGGGCGACAGGGTGGAACCGCTCTGATGGCGCTTCCCTTCCCCCTCGCCCCCGAACCCGATCAGCACGCGTCCGAGACGGGCCGCAAGCTCTTTGCCGGGCCGGTCGATTTCGTCAAGGGCGTGGTCGCCATGTCCGGCCTTCCCCCGGCCGACCGGGCCGAGGTCTGCTTCGCCGGGCGCTCCAATGTCGGCAAATCCTCCCTCATCAACGCACTTACGGGGCGCAAGGCACTGGCGCGCGCCTCCAACACGCCGGGCCGCACGCAGGAAATCAACTACTTCGCCCTGGGCGAGAGCCATTACCTCGTCGACCTGCCCGGCTATGGCTATGCCAACGCCCCCCTGCCCAAGGTCGCGGCATGGCAGGCGCTGCTCAAGCAATACCTCTCCGGCCGCGCCACCCTGCGCCGCGCCTTCGTGCTGATCGACGCCCGCCACGGCATCAAGGAGGTCGACGAGGAAATCCTCTCGCTCCTCGATTCCGCCGCCGTCACCTTCCAATGCGTGCTGACCAAGGCCGACAAGGTGAAAGCCAACGATCGCGACCCGATGCTGGCACAGGTCCGCACCAGGCTGGCCAAACACCCCGCCGCCTTCCCCGAGATCATCCTGACCTCCAGCGAAAAGGGCGACGGCATCGCCACCCTGCGCGCTACCATCGCCGGCGTCGGCTGAGCCCATACCCGCCCCGGCCCCCGAGCCGGGGCCTCTCCCCTCCAGCCGTCAGAGGTCCCGGATCAAGCCCGGGACGGGTGGCGATATTCCAAAACCGCCGCGGCCATCCCAACCCGCCCCGGCCCCCGAGCCGGGGCCTCTCCCCTCCAGCCGTCAGAGATCCCGGGTCAAGCCCGGGACGGGTACCTTCCAATTTACGACTCCAAACAAGAACAAAACGTGAATATACTCCCCGGATCATGTTCACCGAGCTTTCCGCCACCTCCAACTTCACCTTCCTGACCGGCGCCTCCCACCCCGAGGAATACATCCGCCGGGCGGCCTTTCTCGGCCTGCCGGCGCTGGCCATCGCCGATGAAAATTCCGTGGCCGGCATCGTCCGCGCCCACACGCAGGCCCGCGAAATCGCCCGCCAGATCGCCGAACGCCGCGCGCTCGAGGCGCAAGACGGCCCCATCGGCCCGCCCGCCCCCGATCCGCAGCCGCCCGCCTGGGCCAACGCGCCGCGCCTCATCCCCGCCGCCCGCCTCTGCCTCGCCGAAGGAATCGAACTCACCGCCCTGCCGCGCGACCGCACCGGCTGGGCCCGGCTCTGCCGGCTCATCAGCACCGGCCGCCTGCGCAGCGAAAAGGGCACCTGCCGCCTTACCCTCCCCGACCTCTTGGAAAACGGGGGCCACATGGCCCTTCTCCTCCACCCACCCCGCTCCCGCAACACGCGCGACTGGGCCCGCAACGCCCGCCGCCTCATCCGCCGCCTTGGCGCCGACATGTACCTCGTCATGTCCCCCCGCTACGACGGGCAGGATGCGGCCCGCTTCGACACGCTGGCCGAGCTCGCCCGCCGCCTCGGCCTGCCCACCATCGCCTCGGCCACACCTATGATGCACCACGCCCGCCGCCGCCGCCTCGCCGACGTGCTGACAGCCATCCGCACCGGCCGCCGGGTCGAGGCGCTGGGCCGCGACGCGCTCGCCAACGGCGAAACCCGCCTCCGGTCCGAGGCCGAAATGCTCCGCCTCTTCCCCGGCCACGAAGACACCGTGCACCGCACGGGCCAGCTTGCCGAAACCCTCGCCTTCTCCCTCGACGAGCTGCGCTACGAATACCCCAGCGAGCTGGCCGACGGCGAAACCCCCGCCAGCCGCCTGCGCCGCCTCGCCCTTGACGGCCTGCGCTGGCGCTACCCCGACGGCGCCTCCGAAAAGGTGCGCAACATGCTCGAACACGAGCTCGCCCTCATCGCCAAGCTGAAATACGAGCCCTATTTCCTCACCGTCAACGACGTGGTCGCCTTCGCCCGCTCCCGCGGCATCCTCTGTCAGGGGCGCGGCTCGGCGGCCAACTCGGTGGTCTGCTACTGCCTCGGCGTCACCAGCGTGTCGCCCGAAACCGGCACCATGGTCTTCGAACGCTTCGTCTCCGAAGCCCGCAACGAGCCCCCCGATATCGACGTCGATTTCGAACATGAACGCCGCGAAGAGGTGATCCAGCACATCTACGACCGCTACGGCCGCCACCGCGCCGGGCTCTGCGCCACGGTCATCCACTACCGCGGCAAACGCGCCATCCGCGAGGTCGGCGCCGCCATGGGCCTCAGCCAAGACACCGTCGGCGCCCTGTCCTCGCAACTCTGGGGCTTCTTTGCCGCCGACAACCTCGAACGCCAGCGGCTTCAGGAAATCGGCCTCGACCCCGACGACCCCCGCCTGCGCCAGACCATGGACCTGATGCGCGAGATCGAAGGCTTCCCCCGCCACCTTTCCCAGCACGTCGGCGGCTTCGTCATCACCGAGGGGCGGCTCGATGAACTCGTGCCGATCGAGAACGCCACCATGGAAAACCGCACCGTCATCTGCTGGGACAAGGACGATATCGACAGCCTCGGCATCCTCAAGGTCGACGTCCTCGCCCTCGGCATGCTCACCTGCATCCGCAAGGCCTTCGCCCTGCTCGAACAGCACCACGGGCAAAGCTACACGCTGGCCACCCTCCCGCCCGAAGACCCGGCCGTCTACGACATGCTCTGCGTGGCCGACAGCATCGGCGTCTTTCAGGTGGAAAGCCGGGCGCAGATGAACTTCCTCCCCCGGATGCGGCCCCGCTGCTTCTACGACCTCGTGATCGAGGTCGCCATCATCCGCCCCGGGCCCATTCAGGGCGACATGGTTCACCCCTATATCCGCCGCCGCAACGGCGAGGAGGCCGTCGAATTCCCCTCCGACGAGCTGGGCCAGGTGCTGGGCAAAACCCTCGGCGTGCCGCTCTTTCAGGAACAGGCGATGCAGATCGCCATCACCGGCGCGGGCTTCACCCCGGAAGAGGCCGACCGCCTCCGCCGCTCGCTCGCCACCTTCAAGAAAAACGGCTCGGTCAGCGAATTCCGCACCCGCTTCCTCACCGGCATGGCGAAAAACGGCTACGATGCCGAGTTCGCCGAACGCTGCTTTTCCCAGATCGAGGGCTTCGGCTCCTACGGCTTCCCCGAAAGCCACGCGGCCTCCTTCGCGCTGCTGGTCTATGCCAGCGCGTGGATCAAGCGCCACCACCCGGCCGTCTTCGCCTGCGCGCTGCTCAACTCCCAACCGATGGGCTTCTACGCCCCGGCCCAGATCGTCCGCGACGCCCGCGACCACGGGGTCGAGGTGCGGCCCGTCTGCATCCAGTCCAGCTATTACGACAACGTGCTCGAACCGAACGAGCGCGGCACCCTCGCCCTGCGCCTCGGCTTCCGCCAGATCAAGGGCCTGTCCGAGGAGGACGCGGGCTGGATCACGGCCGCCCGCGGCAACGGCTACACCGAAGTGGCCGACATCTGGCGCCGCGCCGGGGTGCCGCCCGCCACCATCACCCGGCTGGCCGAGGCCGACGCCTTCGCCGAACTCGGCCTCACCCGCCGCGAAGCCCTGTGGGAGGCCCGCGCGCTGGCGGGTGACAAGCCCCTGCCGCTTTTCGCCGGCGACATGGAGGGGGAGGCGATTTACGAACCCACGGCCCACCTGCCGCAGATGACCCTGGGCGAGGAGGTGGTCGAGGATTACGTCGCCACCCGGCTCTCGCTCAAGGCGCACCCGGTGGCGCTGCTGCGCCATATTCTGACGCCGCCGCCTGTGGCGGACGGGGGGATTTGAGTATTTTTGGAAAGATGAAAGCCGGGGCGCGGCGCTTGGGCCCGCCCCGGCAGCGCCTGACGCGCTTACATATCGGCCAGAAGGCCCTCGCCCGCCGACACTTCACAGGTGCCGGGGCTGTCCTCGAGGTTCAGCAGGCTGACCTTGCCATCCTCGACCAGCATCGCATAGCGCTTCGAGCGGTCGATCAGCCCCGCGGGCGGGGCCGAGAATTCCATCCCGATCGCCTTGGTAAACTTGGCCTCCGGATCGCCCAGCATGGTGATCCCGGCCTCCGACGCGCCCGTCGCCTCGCCCCAGTTGCCCATCACGAACGGGTCGTTCACGCTGACGCAGATGATCTCGTCCACGCCCTTCTCGGCAAACTGGTCCTTGGTGCGGATGAAGCTCGGCACATGCGCCGAATGGCAGGTGGGCGTGAACGCCCCCGGCACGGCGAAGATCACGACCTTGCGCCCGTCGGTTTTCGAGGAAAGCTCGACCGGTTCCGGCCCTTCGCCCCCCATCTGAACCAGCGTTGCATCGGGAAGCTTGTCGCCAACAGTGATCGTCATTGTCGCATCCTGTCTATCAATTGCGTTTCCATCGGGGGTAGATATAGGGTCACGTCGACAAACTGACCATGATAAATCGGGAGGATCGGGCATGCCCGGCATAGTCGTGATCGGAGCGGGGCAGGCAGGCGCCTCGCTGGTGAGCAAACTGCGCGCGCTGGGCTACGAGGGCACGATCACCCTGATCGGAGAGGAGCACGCGCCTCCCTACCAGCGCCCGCCGCTGTCCAAGAAATACCTGCTAGGCGAGATGGAGCTCGAGCGCCTCTTCCTCCGCCCCGAGGCGTTCTACGGCGAGAACGGGATCGACCTGCATCTCGACACCCGCGTCGATTCGATCGACCGGCAGGGCAAGGCGGTGATCGCCGGCGGCAAGACCATCCCCTACGAGCATCTCGTGCTCACCACAGGCTCCGTGCCCCGCCGCCTGCCCTGCAGCATCGGCGGCGAGCTGCCCGGCGTCTACGTGGTGCGCGACCTGAACGATGTCGACACGATGGCGCCCGAGTTCACCGAAGGCAAACGCGTCCTCATCGTCGGCGGCGGCTATATCGGGCTCGAGGCGGCGGCGGTCGCGGCCTCCCGCGGGCTGAAGGTGACGCTGGTCGAAATGGCCGATCGCATTCTCCAGCGCGTGGCCTGCCGCGAAACCTCCGACTATTTCCGCAAGCTGCACACCGAGCACGGCGTCGACATCCGCGAGGGCATCGGCCTCGACACCTTGACGGGCGAGGGCCACGTCACCGGCGCCCGCCTCTCCGACGGCGCCGAGATCGAAACCAATTTCGTCATCGTCGGCGTCGGCATCACCCCGGCCACCGCGCTGGCCGAGGCCGCCGGGCTCGACATCGAGAACGGCATCAAAACCGACGCGCACGGCCGCACCTCCGACCCCGCCATCTGGGCCGCCGGCGATTGCGCCTCCTTCCCTCATGACGGCGCCCGCATCCGGCAGGAAAGCGTACCCAACGCCATCGACATGGCCGAACTGGTGGCCGAGAACATCATGGGCGCCGACAAGGCCTACATCCCCCAGCCGTGGTTCTGGTCCGACCAGTACGATGTCAAACTGCAGATCGCCGGCCTCAACACCGGCTATGACCGCGTCATCTCCCGCCCCGGCGAGCATGAGCGCGCCGCTTCCTTCTGGTACTACCGGGGCGACACCCTGCTTGCCGTCGACGCCATGAACGACGCCCGCGCCTACATGGTCGGCAAGCGCCTGATCGACGCCGGCAAATCGCCCGACCCCGACGCCATCGAGAATGTCGACACCGACCTCAAGGCGCTCTTGAAAGCATGAGAATCATCGGCGGCGCCTTCCGCGGCCGCCGGCTGGCCTCCGTCGGCAAGGGCGATGCGGCCGCGCATCTGCGCCCCACCTCCGACCGGGTGCGCGAAAGCCTCTTCAACGTGCTCGTCAACGCCCATGCCGACCGGCTGGAAGACGCCCGCGTGCTCGACCTCTTCGCCGGCACCGGCGCGCTCGGGCTCGAGGCGCTCTCGCGCGGGGCGGCCCATGTCACCTTCGTCGAAAGCGGCCGCACCGCCCAGAAACTCCTGCGCGAGAACATCCGCCTCTGCTGCGCCGAGGATCAAACCCGCATCCTCCCCCGCGACGCCCGCAAACCGGGCCCGGCGCCCGCGCCCTGCACCCTCGTCTTCCTTGATCCGCCCTATGGCAAAGGCTTGGGCGAACAGGCCCTCGCCGCCGCCATGGCCCAAGGCTGGCTAACTGAAGCCGCCCTGATCGTCTGGGAAGAAAGCGCCGATGTCACGCCCCCCGAAGGCCTGACCCAGATCGACGAACGCCGCTACGGCGACACGTTCATCCGCCTGCTGGAACGCGCCAACCCCTGAGCTTCTTCTGGCCAAAAATATCCCGGGGGAGGCGTTGAATTTCCAAGGGAAATTCAACGTTGGGGGCAGCGCCCCCTGACTCAAGCCCTCATCAACTCCGGCAGATCACCCGTCAGCCCCGCCGCCTCGCGAATGAACCCACGGCGCAGCCCGGGCATGGCGCCCAGAACGCCCATCCCGATATCCCGCCCAAGCCGCAGCAGTGGATTGTCGTTGGAAAACAGCCGGTTCGTCGCATCCGTCACCGCCGCCAGCGTCGCCGTATCGAATCGCCTCCACTGCTGATATCGCGCCAGCACGTCCGGCGCCGCGAAATCCTCGCCCCGCCGTGCCGCCTCGCCCAGCACCTGCGCCAGCGCCCCCACATCGCGCAGCCCGGCATTCAGCCCCTGCCCCGCAATCGGGTGCATCCCGTGCGCCGCATCGCCCACCAGCGCCAGCCGCTCGGCCACGAAACTGTTGGCGATGGTCAGGCCCAGCGGATAGGTATAGCGCTTCCCCTTCAGGCTGATCTGCCCGAGGAAATCGCCGAATCGCGGCCGCAGCACCTCCATGAATTCGGCATCGCTCAGCGCGGCAAAGGACGCCGCCGTCGCCTCGCTCTCGCTCCACACGATCGAACTCACATTCCCCGGCAGCGGCAGGATCGCCAGCGGCCCGGGCGGCATGAAGAACTGGTGCGCCACCCCGTAATGCGGCAACTCATGCGCCACCGCCGCCACAAGCGCCGTCTGCCCATAGCCCCAACCGGTCCGCCTGATCCCGGCCCGCGAAGCCGTGCCCGAGGCCCGCCCGTCACAGCCCACGACCATCCGGCCCGACACGCTCTTGCCCGAGGCCAGCGTCAGCGTCACACCCCGCGCATCCACCTCCTGCGCCGAAACGCTGTCGGTGATCTGGGTAATGCGCTCGTCCTCGCCCATCGCCTCCAGCAAGGCCCGCCGCAGGAACCGGTCCTCGATCATATGCCCCATCGGGCCTTCCTCGATCTCGGCATGGTCGAAATGCAGGAAAAAGGGCGATGGCCCCTCGCCCGCGCGCCCGTCCGAAACCTTGATCTCCAGCATCGGCTGGGCATGGTCCTCGACCCGCTCCCAGACCCCGATCCGCCGCAACAGCCGCACCGAGGCCAGCGCCAGCGCATAGCCCCGCCCGTCAAACGCCGCGTTCTTGCGCACCTTTTCCGGCAGCGCGTCGATCACGGTCACGCGGCGCCCGCCCTGGGCCAGCGCAAGGGCCAGCGCCGGGCCGTTCAACCCCCCGCCGACGATCAGGATATCGCTCATCTCGCTCATGCCCCTCAATATGGAGAGCCCGGCGGGATTGTCCATGCGCCGCGCGGCCGCTACGGTCGCTTTCCGAAGGCACAGGGCGAAGGAACAGCAGGCATGAAAGACTGGCTACACATGACAGCCGCCGAACTCGGGCGCGGCATCGACGGCGGAGAGATCGACCCGGTCACGCTCTGCGACACCTACCTTTCCGCCATCGACGCCCACCCCGCCCGCGACCGCATCTACACCATCGTCACCCATGACCGCGCCCGCGCCGAAGCCAAGGCGGCGAAGGAACGCGCCGACGCGGGTCTTCGCCGCGGCCCGCTCGACGGCGTGCCGGTCAGCTGGAAAGACCTGTTCGACACAGCCGGCCTTGCCACCTGCTCCGGCTCTCGCCTTCTGGAAGATCGCGTGCCCGAACATGACGCGCCGGTGCTGGCCACCGCCACCCGCGCCGGGCTGGTCTGCCTCGGCAAGACCCATATGAGCGAGTTCGCCTTCTCCGGCCTCGGCCTCAACCCGATGACGGCCACGCCTCCCAACATCAACGACCCAGACGCCGTGCCCGGCGGCTCCTCCTCCGGCGCGGCGGCCAGCGTGGCCCACGGCCTCGCCGCCTGCGGCATCGGCAGCGACACGGGCGGCTCGGTCCGAATCCCATCCGCCTGGAACGACCTCACCGGGCTGAAAACCACCTCCGGCCGCATCCCGCTTAAGGGCGTCGTGCCGCTTTGCGAGAAATTCGACACCGTCGGCCCGCTCTCCCGCTCGGTCGAGGATTGCGCCCTCGTCCTCGCCGCGCTCGAAGGCACAAGCCCCGCCAACCTGCGCGGCGCCACCCTGAAAGGCGCCCGCTTTGCCGCGCTACAAACCGTGGTGATGGACGATGTGCGCGACGGCCCGGCCAAGGCCTATGCCGATGCCGTCCAGCGCCTGAAAGACGCGGGCGCCACCGTCGAGCCCCTCGACTCCCCCGAGATCGCCGAGGCCATGCCCATGTCCGGCGTGCTCTTCACCGCCGAGGCCTATGGCATCTGGCACGACACGATCGAGGCCGCGCCGGAGAAGATGTTCAAACCCATCCTCGAACGCTTCCGTGGCGGGCGCGACGTGACCGCCCCCACCTATGTCGCCGCATGGCGCCGGCTCGAAGCGCTCCGCCGCGACTGGCACGCGCGGGTCGCGGGCTACGACGCGGTGATCCTGCCCGCCTCCCCCAACCTGCCGCCAAATGCCGAGCGTCTGATGACCGAGGATGAGTTCTATGTCACCGAGAACCTGCTCACCCTGCGCAACACCCGCGTCGCCAACCTGATGGGGCTGTCCTCGATGAGCCTGCCCACCGGCACGCCAAGCTGCGGCCTGATGCTCTGCGGCAAGCCCTTCGGCGAGGAACACCTGCTGCGCGTGGCAAGCGCGGCTGAAAAGGTGCTGGCGTAACGCGCGCGGCCTGCGTCGGATTTTGAGTATTTTTGGAAAGATGAAAGACGGGTCATGGCAAAGCTGCTGCTGGACGGGACGGGGCTGACGGTCGAGGCGCTGGCATCGGCGGCGCGCGGATCGGGCGGCGTGACGCTGGCCGAAAGCGGGCTGGCGAGAATGCGCGAGACCCGCGCGCTGATCGATCACGCCATCGACAACCGCATCCCGGTCTACGGCGTCACCACCGGCCTCGGCGCCCGCTCGTCCGAGGCGCTGGATGCCGAAACGCTCGCTGGCTTCTCCCTGCAAACCATCCGTGGCCGCGCCCATGCGGCGGGCGATCCCATGCCGCGCGAGACGGTTCGTGCCCTGATGCTGTCCCGGCTCAACACGTTGCTCACCGGCTATAGCGGCGCGCGTCCGCATGTGGCGGAGTACCTCGCCGCAGTGCTCGACGCCAATCTCGTGCCCCTCGCGGGCGGGCTCGGCTCGATCGGCGGCGGCGACCTCGTGATCAACGCGACCGTCGCGCTGGCGCTGATCGGCGAGGGCCGCATGACCGGCCCCGACGGGCAGGAAGGGCCCGCCGCCGACATGCTTCGCGCCGCCGGGATCGAACCGCTGAAACTCGCCCCCCGCGACGGGCTGGCGCTGGCCAACCACACGGGATTCTCCGCCGGCCTCGGCGCGCTCGCCCTCGACGGGGCGCTGACCGGTTTCGCGGCGGCACAGGCCGCGGCCTGCCTCACCATGGAAGGCTTCCGCGCCAACCTCACCCCGCTCGACCCGCGCGCGCTGGCCGCCAAACCCCTCCCCGGCCAATCGCTTGCCGCCGATGCCCTCCGCGCCCTCCTGGAGGGCAGTCCCCTCTGGCAACCCGGCGCCGCCCGCCGCCTGCAGGACCCGCTTTCCCTGCGCAACACCGTCCAGATCCACGGCGGCACCGCCGCCGCCCTCGCCAACGCCCGCCCGGTCGTCGAATGCGAACTCAACGGCGCCTCCGACAACCCCATCGCCATCGCCGAAACCGGCGAGGTCATCTCCTGCGGCGCCTATCACAGCACCGAGCTGGGCCTCGCCCTCGAATCCGTCTCCCGCGCTTGGCAGCACCTCGCCATGGGCCTGATCGCCCGCATCGCCCGCATGATGGACCCGGATTTCACCGCCCTGCCGCTCTTCCTCGCCCGCCCCGACAGCGGCTCCAACGGTTTCGCGCCCCTTCTCAAGCTGGCCGAGGACCTCGCCGCCGAAATCACCCGCGCCGCCATGCCCCAGCCGGTCTGGCCCTCGATCAACGCCAACGGTGTCGAGGACAGCCTCACCTCCGCCCCCACCGCCGCCCGCGCCCTCGCCCGGATCAACGATCTCGGCCGCCGCCTCACTGCCATCGAACTGATGGTCGGCGCCCAAGCCGCCGACCTGCACGACATCACCGCCGATCTCGGCCCGCCCATGGCCCGCCTCTACCGCGCCATACGCGCCGTCTCGCCGCAGATCGACACCGACCGCCCGCTCACCAACGACGTGGAATCGCTGGCGAAACGCATCGAGGACGGCACCCTGACGCCCCCGGCCTGACCGGCTGCGAAAATGCCACAACCCCCTGTCAAGGCATTGGTTTCGCTGGACCTGATGCAAGTCCTCCGGTACATTTTATCCAAACGGGGCACCAACGATCCCGGTATCTGAGGCAGGACGAGATGTTTCCCGAGCGGTTTTCGAACCTTCCGGAATATGCGTTCCCGCGTCTGCGGGCGCTGCTGGATTCGCACAAGCCCGGCGGCGAACCGGTGCATATGACCATTGGCGAGCCGAAACATCCGTTTCCGGCCTGGATCAGCGATGTCATCACCGAACATGCCCACGAGTTCGGCAACTACCCCGTGAACGAGGGCACGCCCGAACTCCGCCAGTCGATCTGCGACTGGGTGAACCGCCGCTACAACGTCCCGCTCAAGCCCGACACGCAGGTCATGGCGCTCAACGGCACCCGCGAGGGGCTCTACAACGCCATGATGGCGCTCTGCCCCGAGGCGAAGAACGGCAAATGGCCGATGGTCCTCATCCCCAACCCGTTCTATCAGGTCTACATGGTCGCCGCCCTCAGCGTCGGCGCCGAGCCGGTCTTCCTGCCCGCCACGAAGGAAAGCGGCTTCCTGCCCGATTTCAGCGAGGTTCCGGGCGACATCCTCAATCAGGTCACCGTGGCCTATCTCTGCTCGCCCTCCAACCCGCAGGGCGCGATCGCCACGCGCGAGGACTGGGCCCACCTGATCGGGCTGGCCGAGCTTTACGACTTCAAGATCTTCGCCGACGAATGCTATTCCGAGATCTACCGCGACGAGCCCCCCGTGGGCGCGCTTGAGGTCGCCCGCGAAATGGGCGCCGACCCAGAGCGCGTGCTGGTCTTCCACAGCCTCTCGAAACGCTCCAACCTCCCCGGCCTGCGCTCGGGCTTCGTGGCGGGCGGGCCGGAATCGATCCGCCGCCTGAAACAGCTCCGCGCCTATGCCGGCACGCCCCTGCCGATGCCGTTGCAGCGCGCCGCCGAACGGCTCTGGGCCGACGAGGCGCATGTCGTCGAGAACCGCGCCCTCTATCAGGAGAAATACGCGCTGGCCGACGAGATCATGAACCGCGTGCCGGGCTATCACCCGCCCGAAGCGGGGTTTTTCCTCTGGCTGCCCGTCGCGGATGGCGAGGAAGCGGCCCTGCGGCTCTGGAAGAAGACCGGCGTCCGGGTGCTTCCCGGCGCCTATCTCAGCCGCGACACAGACGCCGGAAACCCCGGCAAGACCTATATCCGGGCCGCGATGGTGGCCCCAAAAGACGAGATGGCGGAGGGCCTCACACGGCTGCGCGACTGTCTCTACACATGAACGAGGACGAGGCGAAACATGGCATACCAGACACGCGGGCGCGACCCGTTGCTTGACAGTTCGATGGCCGAGGCGATCGAGAAGCGCGGCAAGGAACTTGCCGGGCTTGTCCTGCTGGCGATCGGCATGATGGCGACGGCGATGATCCTGTCCTACCACCCCGACGACCCGAGCTGGATGTCGGCCACGGATGCGCCGGTGAAGAACTGGATGGGCCATCTCGGCGCCTCCCTCGCCGCCACCGTGTTCATGGTGATCGGCTGGGGCGCGCTTGGCTTTGCCATCATGATCTGCGCATGGGGCCTGCGCTTCACCCTCCATCAGGGCGAAGACCGCGCCGTCAGCCGGCTGATCTTCGCGCCGATCTGGCTGGCGCTGCTGTCGCTCTTCGCCGCCACGCTGACACCGGGCACAAGCTGGGCCGCCACCCACAGCTTCGGCCTCGGCGGGCTCTTCGGCGACACCGTTCTCGCCACCTTCCTCGGCATCATGCCCTTCGGCGCGGGGCTCAGCCTCAAGCTCCTGTCGCTGATCATGGCCGGCCTCGCCATCACCGTGGGCCTCTTCGTGCTGGGCGCCTCGCGCCGTGAACTCCTTCTCGCCGCCCGCTTCCTGCTGGTCGGCGTGATCATGACCTATGTCGCCCTCCGCTCCGCCCTCGGGCGCGGCGCCAGCGGGGCGGCGCAGGCCTCGATGGGCCTGAAATCCGGCGTTCAGGGCCACCTCCAGCGCCGCGCCGAACGCCGCGCCGAGGAAGCGGCCTATGCCGAGGAAGAGGACCGCGCCGCCCGCGTCGTGCCCGCCGCGGCCACCCGCCAGTTGCGCGCCGAGCCGGCCCTGCATGCGGCCCCCGCCGCCCGCCGTGCCGCGCCGCACACCGCGGCGGCGCCTGCCCCGGCCCCGAAACCGGCCACCAAACCCGAGCCCGAGAAATCCGGCGGCCTGCTGGCCCGGATGCCCTCGCTCATCCGCCGCCCCGAGCCGGACCCGGAACCCGAACTGGTCGACCGCTCCTATCATGGCGAGATGCCCGACGCTCCCGGCCCCGACCGCATCCGCGCCAAGATCGCCGATGTCGTCCGCTCGCGCCGCCGCCCGACCGACGAGGAGATGGCGGTTCAGGAAATCCCCCACGACAAGCCGCTCACCAAGGGCCGCGGCCGTGGCCCCGACCCGCTGCTGCTCCCCCCGCGCAGCGCCAAGCTGCCGCCCGAGCCGCCGCTCACCGCGGCCCATATCCCCGCGGCCGCGGCCCTCGCGCCCGCCCCGGCCTTCGTCGACGATTTCGCCGCCGATGACGGCTATGACGATTATGACAACGACGGCTACAACGCCTATCTCGATGGCGACGACACGCCCCCCGAACCGGCGCTTCAGGCCCGGCCCCGCATCCCCGCGGCCGAGCCGAAGAAGGTCGTGCAGCACCCGCCGCGCAAGGCCCCGCAACCGTCCGCCCGCGCCCAGGCCGAGGCCCAGCCCGCCCTGCAATTCGAGGAAAAGCCGCAGGTCGACTTCGAACTCCCGGCGCTCAGCCTCCTGACCAACCCGGCCAAGATCGAACGCCTCCACCTCAGCGACGAGGCGCTCGAGGAAAACGCCCGGATGCTGGAAAACGTGCTCGACGATTACGGCGTCAAGGGCGAGATCGTCTCGGTCCGCCCCGGCCCCGTCGTCACCATGTACGAGCTTGAACCGGCGCCGGGCCTCAAGGCCTCCCGCGTCATCGGGCTGGCCGACGACATCGCCCGCTCCATGTCGGCGCTATCGGCCCGCGTCTCCACCGTGCCGGGCCGCAGCGTCATCGGCATCGAACTGCCCAACGACCACCGCGAGATGGTGGTGCTGCGCGAACTCCTCGCCTCCCGCGATTTCGGCGACAGCAACATGCGCCTGCCGCTGGCCTTGGGCAAGGATATCGGCGGTGACCCGGTGATCTCCAGCCTCGCCAAGATGCCCCACCTGCTCATCGCCGGCACCACCGGCTCGGGCAAGTCCGTGGCCATCAACACCATGATCCTCAGCCTCCTCTACAAGCTCACGCCCGAGGAATGCCGCCTGATCATGATCGACCCCAAGATGCTGGAACTCTCCGTCTATGACGGCATCCCGCACCTGCTCTCGCCCGTGGTGACCGACCCGAAAAAGGCGGTCGTCGCCCTGAAATGGGTCGTGGCCGAGATGGAGGAACGCTATCGCAAGATGTCCAAGATGGGCGTGCGCAACATCGACGGCTACAACAGCCGCGTCGATGACGCGCTCTCGCGCGGCGAGATGTTCTCGCGCACCGTCCAGACGGGCTTTGACGACGACACCGGCGAACCCGTCTTCGAGACGGATGAATTCGCGCCCGAGAGAATGCCCTACATCGTCGTCATCGTCGACGAGATGGCCGACCTGATGATGGTCGCCGGCAAGGAGATCGAGGCCTGCATCCAGCGCCTCGCCCAGATGGCCCGTGCCTCCGGCATCCACCTCATCATGGCCACCCAGCGCCCCTCGGTCGATGTCATCACCGGCACGATCAAGGCCAACTTCCCGACCCGGATCTCCTTCCAGGTGACCTCCAAGGTCGACAGCCGCACCATCCTCGGCGAAATGGGCGCCGAACAGCTTCTCGGCATGGGCGACATGCTCTACATGGCCGGCGGCGGCAAGATCACCCGCTGCCACGGTCCCTTCGTCTCGGACGAGGAAGTCGAGGAAGTGGTCAGCCACCTCAAGGCCTACGGCCCCCCCGACTATGTCGGCGGCGTTCAGGACGGCCCCGAGGACGAGAAGGCCAGCGATATCGACGCGGTGCTCGGCCTCAACACCGGCGGCAACACCGATGGCGAGGACGCGCTCTACGACCAGGCCGTGCAGATCGCCATCACCGACCGGAAATGCTCCACCTCCTACATCCAGCGCAAGCTGGCCATCGGCTACAACAAGGCCGCGCGGCTGGTCGAACAGATGGAGGACGAGGGCGTCGTCAGCCCGGCCAACCACGTCGGCAAACGCGAAATCCTCGTGCCCGAACAATGACACCCGCCCCGGGCTCGACCCGGGGCCTCCCGCCTCGATCTCCCCGGCCCCCGCGCCGGGGCACATCATCCCCGCCCCGGCCCCCGAGCCGGGGCCTCGCGCCGCCACCACCCCCCTGCCCCGCAAATTTCCGTGATCGCCATGGTGCAATTCCCCGCGCCAGCGCCTAAATAAGCCTCATGATCAAGATCCGTACCCTCCTTGCCTCGGCCGCCCTCTCTCTCGCGGCCCTCCCCGCGGCGGCCGAGAAGCTCTCGCTGGGCGAGATTTCCAGCTACCTGAACAGCTTTCAGGCGGCCCAGGGAAAATTCACCCAGATCAACGAAGATCAGACGATCTCGACTGGTCAGATCTACATCAAGCGCCCCGGCCGGGTGCGCTTCGAATACGATCCGCCGGACGAGACGCTGGTGCTGGCCGACGGCACCCGCGTCGGCGTGATCGACCCCAAGTCGAACACCGGGCCCGAGGCCTATCCGCTGCACCGCACGCCGCTCAAGATCATCCTCGCCAACAACGTGGATTTCTCGCGCGAGCGCATGGTCACCGGCCATTCCAGCGACGGCAAGACAACCACCGTCCGCGCGCAGGACCCGCAAAATCCCGATTACGGCAGCATCGAGCTTGTCTTCACCGACAACCCGGTCGAACTCCGCCAATGGGTCGTCACCGACGACACCGGCACCCGCACCACCGTGGTGCTGGGCGACCTTAGGACCGGCGTCTCGATCAGCGACGACCGTTTCGTCATTCCGGGCGTGGGCGTCGAGACGATCGACCGGTAGATCGGCACGACGCCGGGCAGCGCCCGACCGCGGGTGGGCGCACCAACGGCCGAGATGGTTGCTTTATGGCGCCGCCCGCATCCGACGCCTGCTCTGCATGAAAACGTGGCAAAAGCGCCCGCCCGTCCGGGCGGTCGGGCGCTGCCCGGCGCCGCGCCCCTTGGCGCGGCTTTACCCGGGCAACATCGCAAAAGAAAAAGCCGCCGCCCGACCCCGGACAGCGGCTTTCCCGATCTCAGTACCGCCCGCAGCGCGCCAGTTGCGCCTTGTACGTCTCGGCCCGCGCCGCCGTCTTGTCGGCCACCCGCAACAGCCACGCCTTCTTGTTGTAGCTGCCGCTTCTGAAACCGCCCCGCCCTTCGTGATAGGCAAGGTACTGGTTGCGCGTGTCATGCTGCGAAATCCCGAGATGCTCGGTGGTCTTCGACATGTACCAGCCCATGAAATCGGCGGCGTCGTGAATATCGTTGCGGCGCGCGTTGTACCGTCCGCGCTCCTCCAGATATTCCTCCCACGTGCCGTCCAGAGCCTGGCTGTAACCATAGGCCGAACTGATCCGGCCCATCGGGATCACACCCAGCGTCCAGCGGAAGGGCGTGCGCGCCTCCCCGTCGAACTTGCTCTCCTGATAGATCGTGGCCATCTGCACGTGAACGGGAACCCCCCATTGCCGCTCGGCGGAACGGAAGGCTCGGGCGTATTGCGGACGCTCGCGAAGGATCACGCAGGCGTCGTCAAGGTTTTCGGGCGCGGGTCCGCTGCTGCGGCCGCCACAGGACGCCACCAACAACAGCAATATAACCGCGCGAAGAGTTCTGCTCATCTGCCTCTCGCTTTTTTTATGGTCTTTTTTGCCATTCTAGCGCATTGCGCAGCTTTGGGAAATCCCGAATCCGGGAACCATCACTGTCATGGGCGGGTTCACACACTGTTTCCCGAGGGTTTGCCCGCGGGCATTGGACAAACGGGCCTTGAAACGGCTAATGTCTGCCTTTAGGGGCTGTTTTGAATGTATACGACACGTGCGAAATATCACTTGGGCCAGATCGTGCGCCACCGGAAGCATCCGTTCCGGGGGGTGGTTTTCGACGTCGATCCCGAATTCTCCAATACCGAGGAGTGGTACGAATCCCTCCCCGAGGAAAGCCGTCCGTCGAAGGAACAGCCCTTCTACCACCTGCTCGCCGAGAACGATCAGAGCTACTATGTCGCCTATGTCAGCGAACAGAACCTGATCGCCGATTATTCCGGCGAGCCGGTCGGCCATCCCGACATCCCCGACCTGTTCGGCCCGTTCGAAGACGGCCACTACCCGCTGCACTTCCAACTCAACTGACGGGGCGGTGGGTTCGCACCCACCCTACACTCCCCGGATGGGCCGGGCGGGCCCGACCCCGCCCTTCGCCGTCATCCCGTAGGGTGGGTGCCAACCCACCGCCCACGTCGTATCCTCCCCGTCCCGGCCCCCGAGCCGGGACTTCGGTTCAGGCCCGAGGCGGCGACCGTAAAACCGCCCCGTAGGGTGGGTGCCAACCCACCCCGACGCGATCAATACCCCAACGCACACCCGTCCTTGCGCGGATCGCTGCCGCCCTCGAGCACCCCGCTCTCGTGCATCAACACCGCCTGCGCCCCGCCGATCGGTTCGTCCGGCACGACAACCTCGTGCCCCATATCCGCCAGCGCCTGCCTGACCGCCTCCGGATACCCCCGCTCGACCTTCAGCTTCCCGCCATCGGCAAAACTCCGCGGCGCATCGATCGCGCCCTGCGGCGACAGCCCGAAATCGCGCAGATTGGTCACGAACCGCGCATGCCCGTTCGGCTGATAGGCCCCGCCCATCACCCCGAAGGGCATCATCACCCGGCCGCCCTCGCGCAGCACGCCTGGAATGATCGTGTGCATCGGCCGCTTGCCGCCGCCCAGCTCGTTCGGATGGCCCGGCGTCAGGCTGAACCCCGCGCCCCGGTTCTGGAACAATATCCCGAACTTCTCCGACGCAATGCCCGACCCGAACCCGTGGAAGACCGAATAGATCAGCGACACCGCCATCCGATCCTTGTCCACCACGGTGATATAGACCGTGTCCTTATGCACCGCCTCGCTCACCGGCGCGGCTTTCGCCATCGCCTTTTTCGGATCAATCAGTGCCGCCAGCCTCTCCGCCGTCTCCGGCGCCAGCATATGATCCAGCCGCGCCGTATGATCCGGATCGGCGATGAACCGGTTCCGCGCATCATAGGCCAGCTTCGCCGCCTCCGCCTCGATATGCACCCGCTCAGCCCCCCACGGGTCCATCCCCGCGATGTCGAACTGCCTGAGGATGTTCAGCATCAGGATCGCCGTCGCCCCCTGCCCGTTCGGCGGATGCTCCAGCAATTCCGTCCCGCCATACTCCCCCGCCACCGGATCGGTATAGTCACAGGCCACCGCCGCGAAATCCTCGGCCGTATGCACGCCGCCCATCTCCCGAAGCGCGGCCAGCATATCCTCGGCCACCTCGCCCTCGTAAAACGCCTTGCGCCCGTCCTTCGCCACCCGGCGCAGAACCTCCGCCTGCCCCGGCGCGCGGAACATCTGCCCCGCCGTCAGCGGCTTGCCGCCATCCGAATAATACGCCACCCCGTGCCCCTGAAGAACACCCACATCGCCCGGAAAATCGAACGCCACCCGCTCCGCCACAGGCACGCCCGCCTCGGCATAGTGGATCGCCGGCGCCAGCACCGCGTCCAGCCCCAGCCGACCGTGATCCTCGCTCAGCCGACAGAACGCATCCACCGCCCCCGGCATCGTCACCGCCTCGACACCGTTGACCGGCACCGTCTCGCACCCCTTCTCGCGCAGCGCCTCGGCCGATGCCGCCGCCGGCGCCCGGCCCGACCCGTTCAGCGCCTTGACCTCGTCGCTCCCGGCCTCGTTGAACAGCACGAAGCAATCGCCGCCGATCCCGGTCATCTGCGGCTCGCAAATCCCCAGCAGCACCGCCCCGGCAATCGCCGCGTCCATCGCGTTGCCGCCGCGTTCGAGAATATCCACCGCGGCCTTCGCCGCCAGCGGGTGAGACGTGGCGCACATGCCGTTGGCCGCCAGTACGGGCGACCGGCCCGGAAGATGAAGATCGCGCATGGGGAAAGCCCTCCTCTAATCCTGTTGCCGCGACACTAGGGCCGCCGCGCGGGAATGCCAACAAACCGGCGGGCCGGATGGGAACTTGCAGGTTTTCAGGGGGAGGGAAGTACCTCGACGCCGCGCACTGGGTGGGGGCTGTTAAACGCGGCGCCGAGGGAAGCTTTATGCAGCTACGAGGGAAGGTATGCCGTTCATTTCGGGCGGTTTTTCGTAATGATTGCGGCGAGATTAAGGTTTTTGCCGCCTCACGCCCCCGCCCGCGGCACAAACCGCAACCCAAGGGTGTTCTGCCCCTCCTCGCGGCTGTACCGAAGCGAATCCGCCTGACTGTGAATCAGGTACCAGCCGAATCCGCCCTCCGGCTGCCGCTCGCAGGGCACATCCGTCTCCGGCAAGCTCGCCCCGGGCATCTCTCCGCCGGGCATGGGCCGGCCCCTGTCGGTGATCGTCACGCATAGCGCCTCGCCCTCCATCCGGGCCTTCAGCCACACGCGCCCGCCGGCCCCGCCATAGGCATGCTCGCCGATATTGTTCAGCACCTCCGCCAGCACCAGCTCGATCCGGAACAGCAACCCCGGCGCCGCCCCGGCCCGCATCATCAGCCCGCGCACGGCGACCACCGCCTCCCGCGTGGCCTCCGGCGTGGCCCGAATCGTCAATGACAGGCGCAGCCCCGCCCCCGCCCCGGCCCGGCCGCCCGGCACGGCCCGCTCACCCTGCCGCGCGGCGCGTGGCACTGTCGACATCCCGGTGAATCGCGAACACCGTATCCATCCGCGTCAGCCGGAACACCTTGTCCACATCCGGCGTCAGCGCGGCCAGCTCCAGCTTGCGCTCCGGCCCGAGAAACTTCATCACCGCCACGACGGCGCCCAGACCGCTCGAATCGACGAACCGCACCCGGCCGAGATCCAGCACAACCCGCGGCGCCTCCTTGTCCACCGCCGCGCGCACCGCATCCTTGAACCGGATCGCGCCGGCCGCGTCGATCCGCTCCGCCTTGACCGAAATCACCTGCACATTGTTCAGACTGCTGCTGTCGAGTTCCATGCGCACTCCGCCTTAGGTACTAATACGACGCAGGCTAGACCGCATTGGTTACCATTCGGTATTCTGCGCCATCAAAATCCGAGGAGGATCACACCCATGAAAGACGTTGTCATAGCCGGAGCCGCCCGCACCCCCATGGGCGGGTTTCAGGGAGATTTCGACGGGGTCGAGGCCAGCCTGCTGGGCGGCACCGCGATTCGCGCGGCGCTGGCCGACGCCAAGACCGACACCGTGAACGAGGTGCTGATGGGCTGCGTCCTGCCCGCCGGTCAGGGTCAGGCCCCCGCGCGGCAGGCCGGCTTCCACGCGGGCCTCGGCGAAGACGTGCCCGCCACCACGCTCAACAAGATGTGCGGCTCGGGCATGAAGGCCGCGATGATCGGCTTCGACCAGATCGCGCTTGGCGACACCGACATGATGATCGCCGGCGGCATGGAAAGCATGTCGACCGCCCCCTACCTTTTGCCCAAGATGCGCGGCGGCGCCCGCATCGGCCATGCCGAGGTCATCGATCACATGTTCCTCGACGGGCTGGAAGATGCCTATGCCAAGGGCCGCCTGATGGGCACCTTCGCCGAGGATTGCGCCGAGAAGTACCAGTTCACCCGCGAAGCGCAGGACGAATATGCCATAGGCTCGCTCGAAGGCGCGCTCGCGGCCCAGAAATCTGGCGCTTTCGAGGGCGAGATCACGCCGGTCACCCTGACCACCCGCAAGGGTGAGATCACGATTTCCGAGGACGAACAGCCCGCCAAGGCCCGCCCCGACAAGATCCCCCAGCTCAAACCCGCCTTCCGCAAGGACGGCACGGTGACACCGGCCAACGCCTCCTCCATCTCCGACGGCGCGGCGGCCCTGGTGCTGGCCTCGGGCGACGCGGCCAAGGCAAACGGCCTCAACATCCGTGCCCGCATCCTCGGCCATGCCAGCCACGCCCAGGCCCCCGGCTGGTTCACCACCGCCCCCGTGCCTGCGGCCCAGAAACTGCTGAAAAAACTCGGCTGGTCAAAAGACGATGTCGACCTGTGGGAGGTGAACGAGGCCTTCGCCGTCGTCCCCATGGCCTTCATGCACGAAATGGGCCTGCCCCGCGACAAGGTCAACGTGCATGGCGGCGCCTGCGCGCTCGGCCACCCGATCGGCGCCAGCGGCGCCCGCATCATGGTCACCTTGCTGAATGCATTGGAGAACCGCGGCCTCAAACGCGGCATCGCCGCCATCTGCATCGGCGGCGGCGAGGGCACAGCCATCGCCATCGAACGGGTGTAAATGGCAGCAATCAGGTCCCCTGCGCGGGCTTGTGCGCGCGCGGAGTCAAGGCGCGCCAAGGGCGCGCCGCCGCGCATCGTCCGCTGGCCGGCAGGCGATTGCCGAGCAATCGCCGAGAGGTGGGCCGTACCGACGGCACGGCGATTTGGTGATGTGGCCGCGACCTCGTGATCTGAAATGTACTTGGCAGGCATAAATCGACAGCCATGACCGTAGCATCGCCGCACCACGGCCCGACGATGCGCGGTGCCTCCATACGCTACCGTACGCTCTCTAGTCCAGATCGCGCCGCATCGTGGCCATGCCACCGCGGCGCGACAGCTCCTCGTAGCCCGTCTTCTGATAAAGCTTCAGCGCCGCCTCGTTATCCAGCTCCACCTTCAGCGTGATACTCAGCGCCCCCAGATCCCGCGCCGCATCCTCCGCCAGCTTCGCAAGCTCCTCCCCGGTGCCGCCCCGCATCTCCTCCTCGACGAAGACATAGGTCAGGTGCCGCACCTCCGGCCCGACCCCCACGCGCAGCGCAAAGAACCCCACCTCGCGCCCCCCGCCATCCAGCAGGTAAAAGGATTCGTCATCCGCCTCCTGCAGCCACCGCATCCGCCATTCCCCCTCGTCGAACGGGTACCGCGCATGCGGGTTCACGAGGGCCAGATCATCCTCGTCCTGCAACAGCCCCGCAAGCGGGGCAAGGTCGCGCTCCTCGTTATGGCGCAGGGTCAGGGTCGTCATGTCTCGCTCCTTCGGCCGGAAATCGCATTTTGGGGGCCGCACCTGCCATATCCCGGCGGGGCATTGCAAGGCCGGGGCTGGCGGAACCGTCTCGCCCATGCCATATCCCCGCCCATGAGGATCGACTACGCCACCACCGCCAAAACCATCGCCGCCCTCACCGAGGGGGAAACCGACGCCGTCGCGCTGATGGCCACCATCGTCTGCGAGCTTCACCACGCCGACGACCGCTTCGACTGGACAGGCTTCTACCGCGTGACCGAACCCGAACTGCTCAAGATCGGCCCCTATCAGGGCGGGCACGGTTGCCTCGTCATCCCCTTCTCCCGCGGCGTCTGCGGCGCGGCCGCCCGCACCGGCGAGGTGCAACTCGTCGCCGATGTCGAGGCCTTCCCCGGCCACATCGCCTGCGCCGCCTCCACCCGCTCGGAAATCGTGCTCCCGGTGCGCGACGGGGCGGGCGAGATCATCGCCGTGCTCGACATCGACAGCGACCAGCCCGACGCGTTCACACAGGCCGACAGCGACGGCCTCTCCGCCATCCTGAGGGACGTATTCAGTAGAATATAGGCACCGCGCGGAATCGAGGCGCGCCAAGGGCGCGCCGCCGCGCGATCGACCGCTGACCGATAGGCGATTGCAAAGCAATCGCCGAAAGGGGGGCCGCCCCCCGGGCTGGCGATTGGGAGAGGCCAGCACAAGTCAGACAGGTCTTTCGGAAGCTGATGGATAAACTGCCCCCCTCCCCTGTCGGTTCGCCACCCCGCGGACTGCCGATCGCGCGGCCGCCTCTGATCCGTTAACCAAACCTCAACCATTCCCGCCCACCTTGTTAACCAAATCTGGCAACGCAAGGGATGCGCGATGGTGGCCCGTGCCTACACGGTCGCGTTCGAGGGGGTCGAGGCGAAAACGGTCGAGGTGCAATGCGCCGTCACCGCCGGCATCCCCGGCTTCTCCCTCGTGGGCCTGCCCGACAAGGCGGTGACCGAAGCGCGCGACCGCGTGCGCACGGCGCTCACCTCCATGGCCATCGCGCTCCCCTCCAAGCGCATCACCATCAACCTCTCCCCCGCCGACATGCCCAAAGAGGGCAGCCATTTCGACCTGCCCATCGCGCTGGCCCTCCTCGCCGCCCTCGAAATCATTCCCACGGACGCCATCGAAGGCACCTGTTCACTGGGCGAGCTGTCCCTCGACGGCTCCCTCCTGCCCGTCATCGACGCCCTCCCCGCCGCCCTTTCGGCGGCCGAGGCCGACCGCACCCTCCTTTGCCCCAAAGCCTCCGGCCCCGAAGCGGCATGGGTCGACGCCGCCCGCGTCATCGGCGCCACCTCCCTCGCCGATGTCGTGCGCCACTATACCGGCCAGTCGCCCCTCCCCCCGGCCGAACCCGGCGAAGTCATCCCCGACGCCTCCGGCCGCGACCTCACCGACGTCAAGGGACAGGAACGCGCCAAGCGGGCTCTCGAAATCGCCGCTGCCGGCCGGCATCACCTGATGATGGTCGGCACCCCCGGCTCCGGCAAATCCATGCTCGCCGCCCGCCTCCCCGGCCTGCTCCCGCCGCTCACGGCACAGGAGGCGCTGGAAACCTCGATGATCCATTCCCTCGCCGGGCTGATCGAGGAAGGCGGCATCAACCGCGCCCGCCCGTTCCGCGAGCCGCACCACACCGCCTCGATGGCCGCCATCGTCGGCGGCGGGCGGCGCGCCTCGCCGGGGGAAATCTCACTCGCCCATAACGGCGTGCTCTTCATGGACGAGTTCCCCGAATTCACCCGCTCCGTCCTCGAAACCCTGCGCCAGCCCGTCGAATCGGGCGAGGTGGTCGTCGCCCGCGCCAACGCCCATGTGAAATACCCCTGCCGCTTCATGTTGGTCGCTGCCGCCAACCCCTGCAAATGCGGCTACCTGCCGGATGCCTCCCGCGCCTGCGCCCGTGCGCCTGCCTGTGGCGAGGATTACATGGGCCGCATCTCCGGTCCCCTGATGGACCGTTTCGACCTCCGCATCGAGGTGCCCCCGGTCGCCTATAGCGATCTCGATCTGCCCGCCTCGGGCGAACCCTCCGCCACCGTCGCCGCCCGCGTCGCCGCCGCCCGCGACCTCCAGACCGCCCGCTTCCGCGACCATCCCGGCATGCGCCTCAATGCCGACGCCGAGGGGGAAATGCTCACCGAAATCGCCACGCCCGACACCGAGGGCCGCGAACTGCTCACGAAAGTCGCCGACCGCTTCGGCCTCTCGGCCCGCGGCTATCACCGCGTCCTGCGCGTCGCCCGCACCATCGCCGATCTCGACGGCGCCGACACCATCCGCCGTCCCCACGTGGCCGAGGCGGTCAGCTTCCGCCTCTCGGCCGCGAAAGAGAGCTGATCCAGCCGGCAATCTCCCTCAGCGTCACCATCGCCTCCGGCATAAGCCCCTGGAAATACGGCCAGACATGCGGCAGATCATGCTCGATCCGCAGGTCCACCTCCACCCCCTGCGCCTCCAGCCGCCCGGCCATCCGCCGCGTGTCGTCCAGCAATATCTCGGTATCCCCGGCACAAAGCCACACAGGCGGCCCTCCGGTGAAATCCGCAAACAAGGGCGAGGCCAGCGGGTCCCTCGCATCCGCCCCGTTCAGGTAGGTCTCCGCGGTCTCTTCGGCCCGGTTTGCAGGCAGCATCACGTCGGCCTCCGCATTCCTCCGCACGCTCTCGCCCGAAAAACTCAGGTCGGTCAGCGGCGACATCGCGAACACCCCCAGCGGCAGCGTGCCCCCCGTCCTGATCACCTCAGCCACCACGGCCAGCGCCAGCCCGCCGCCCGCGCTGTCCCCGCCAAGTACCACCCCGCCGGGCCAATCCTCGACCGCCCGGTACACCGCCAGCGCATCCTCCACGGCTGCGGGGAACGGATGCTCCGGCGCCAGCCGGTAATCGGGCAGGCAAGCGGGCAACCCGGTCAGCGCCGACAACCGCCCCAGCATCGCCCGATGCGTCGTCGATGACCCGAAGACGTAACCGCCGCCATGCAGATGCAACAGCAGCGGCCCGGCCTCCCGGCGCACATTCCGCGCCATCGCCCACTGCACCGGCAACCCGCCCAGCGCACCGCGTTTATAGCGCGTGCCAAACGGCGCCCGGAAAAACAGCTTCGCTTTGAATTCGAAATTCCGCCTGAGCGCGGCAGGATCCTCCGCGCGCTCCATGTACCGGCGCTCGGTCCACCGCAGGTAGGGGTTCAGGATACGCCGCGCGAGGCTCACCGCCGCTTGCCCTCGATCGCCTCCCAAATCTGCCCGGCGACGTTGACCCCGTCGAACCGCTCCAGCTCCTGTATCCCGGTGGGCGAGGTCACGTTGATCTCGGTAAGATACTGGCCGATCACGTCAATCCCCACGAAGACCTGCCCGCATTCCCGCAGCCGCGGCCCGATAATGCGACAGATCTCCCGGTCGCGCTCGCTCAGCTCCACCTTCTCGGGCCGCCCGCCCACATGCATGTTCGACCGCGTCTCGCCCTCGCCGGGGATGCGGTTGATCGCCCCCACCGGCTCGCCATCGACAAGGATCACCCGCTTGTCGCCCTTCTTGATCTCCGGCAGGTATTTCTGCGCAATCAGCGGCTCGCGGCTGAATCCGGTGAACATCTCGTGCAGCGAACTGAGGTTCCGGTCGCTCTCGGGCAGGTGAAAGACACCCGCCCCGCCATTACCGTAAAGCGGCTTGAGGATGATGTCGCCATGCTCGGCCCGGAACGCCTTGATCGTGTCCAGATCGCGGGCAATCGCCGTGGGCGGCATCAGCTCCGGGAAGTCGAGGATCAGCAGCTTCTCGGGGAAGTTCCTGACCCAGAACGGATCATTCACCACCAGCGTACCGGGGCTCAGCCGCTGCAGCAGATGAGTCGTGGTGATATAGAACATATCGAATGGCGGATCCTGCCGCAGCCAGACCACGTCCATCTCCGACAGGTCGAACAACCGCTCCTCGCCCAGCGTGAAGTGATTGCCCTTCTCCCGCCGCACCTCTAGCGACCAGCCCCGCGCCTCGACCCGCCCCTGATTATAGGCCAGCCGGTCGGGCGTGTAATAGTACAGTTCATGCCCCCGCGCCTGCGCTTCCTCGGCCAGCCGGAACGTGCTGTCTCCGTTGATATCGATCGGCCCGATCGGATCCATCTGAAAGGCGATTTTCATAGGCTGTCCCCGGCAAATACGTGCAGCCTTTACATGGGCCAATCCCGGCCCCTGTGCAAATCGGAAATGCGCAAAGCCGGCCTGCGCAAATCAGAAATGGCTGAACGCGCCCTCGCGAATCTCCACCTCGCCGCGATCATCCACCACCCCCAGATCGAACCGCACCTCCGAAAGCTGACCTGCGGGCGTGTTGCCGAGGTATTCCGACGCCGCCACGTGAATGCGCTGCATCTGGTCGGGCCGAAGCCGCTCCGCCGCCGCATCGAAGCTGCGCGCCTTCTTCACCTCGCAAAAGACATAGACGCCATCCTGCAGGAAAATCAGGTCGATCTCGCCCGCCTGCCCGCGCCAGCGCGTTTCGAGAAGGTCGGCACCGCGCCGGTCATAGGCCTGCGCCACCGCCTTCTCGGCGCTGACCCCCGACAGGTAGGCGCGCCGTCCGCGCCGCCGTTTCGCCGCTGCAACCGCGGTAACCGTGTCGCCGTCATCGAGCCTGAAATGTGTCGTCATGCCGCAACCTTCCATAACCGAAGCCAGTCATCCGCCGCCCCGAACGACGTCATACCCGTTCATTCGCAGGGTCATACCCAACCATCAACAACGCCATATCCAACCCTCAATACCGCCCTACATCATCAAACGCCGCCCAACCCGACCATCAATACCGCCCAACCCAATCATCAACGCCGCCCAACCCAATCATCAACGCCGCCCAACCCAATCATTAACGCCACAGAAACCAACCCCAGCTCACTCACGCGCCTTCGCAAGTTCAAGCGCCCGCTGATACACCGGCCGCCGTTTCATCCCCAGCTGCGCCGCCACGATATCCGCCGCATCCCGCACCGAACGCCCCTCCAGCGCCTCGCTCAGGGCCCGGTCTAAATCAACTTCACTAATTTTTTCCAAATCCCCCTGCCCCACCAGCACCACGATCTCCCCCTTCAGCGTCCGCCCCGCCATTTCCTCGGCCAGCTCCGCCAGCGTTCCGCGCCGCACCTCCTCGAATTTCTTGGTCAGTTCCCGGCACATCGTCGCCGGCCGCGCGCCGCCCAGCACCTCCACCGCGTCCCGCAGCATCGCCGCCACCCGCTTCGGCGATTCGTAGAAGATCAGCGTGCCGGGCACCGCGGCGAACGCCCCGAGCGCGGATTTCCGCTTGGATCCGCCCTGCGGCAGGAAGCCCGCGAAGAAGAACCGGTCGGCCGGCAGGCCCGAGAGCGTCAGCGCGGTCACCGCCGCCGACGGGCCCGGCGCCGAGATCAGCCCGTGTCCGCCCGCCACCGCGGCGCGGGCGAGGTCATATCCGGGGTCCGAGACCATCGGCGTGCCCGCTTCCGAGGCGTAAACCACTGATTTCCCGGCCTCCAGCGCCGCCATGATCCGCGGCCGCGCGCGGCCCGCATTGTGATCGTGATAGCTCACCAGCGGCCGGTCCCCCAGCGGCACCCCGTGGATATCCATCAGCTTGCGCAGGCTCCGCGTGTCCTCCGCCGCCAGCACATCGGCCGCCCCGAGAATATCCAGCGCTCGCAGCGTGATGTCGCGCGCCGCGCCGATCGGCGTTGCAATCAGGTAAAGCCCCGGAGCCAGCTCCGGGTTGACCGGAATCACCACTGGACCCCTCCCGCATGACGTCTATGATCGGCCCGAAACCCGTACGGGACCCTGTCCCGCCGTCAGAAGGGAGCGCTTCTCGTTCATGTTCGCCGTTTTCACCAAGCTTCGCAAGCTGATCCTCGGGCCGCTGGCTCTTCTCTCCATGCTCCTGCTCGCCGCCTGCGCGAGCGGGCCGATCATCGGCTCCGGCCCCTCGATCAACCCCTCGGCCCCGGTGCCGGTGGCCCTGCTGGTCCCCTACGGCTCGGCCGACACCAATGAGCAGAAGCTCGCGACCGACCTCGAGAACGCCGCCCGCATGGCGGTCTCCGACCTGGGCGGCGTCCAGATCGACCTGCGCGTCTACGGCACCGCCGGCAATGCCGAGAAGGCGGGCCAGGTCGCGGCCGAGGCCGTCGCCGACGGCGCCAAGATCATCATCGGCCCGCTGCATGCCGAATCCGCCAATGCCGCGGCGCTTGCCGTCGCGGGGCGCGGCGTCAACGTCCTGGCCTTCTCCAACAACCCCACCATCGCCGGGGGCAACCTCTTCGTGCTGGGCCAGACCTTCGACACCACGGCCAACCGGCTGGTGGGCTACGCCGCCTCGCAGGGGCGCGACCGCATCATGACGGTCTATTCCAGCAACCTCGCCGGCCGCTTGGGGCGCGCCGCGATACAGGAGGCGATCACCCGCAACGGCGCCGTCCCCGCCGGCGCCGTCAGCTACGAGTTCTCGCAGCAGGGCGTGATCGCGGCCCTCCCCAAGATCACCAGCACCGCCAAGCAGACCGACGCCAACGCCATCTTCCTCACCGCCAACACCGCCGGCGCCCTGCCGCTCTTCTCGCAGATGCTGCCCGAGAACGGGCTGGGCCAGGACACGGTGCAGTATATCGGCCTCTCCCGCTGGGACACGCCGCCGCAGACGCTCGAACTGCCCGGCGTTCAGGGCGGCTGGTTCGCCCTGCCCGATCCGGGCCGCTCGGCCCAGTTCCAGAGCCGGTTCCAGTCCGCCTACGGCGCCGCCCCCCACGCGCTGTCGGGGCTGGCCTATGATGGCATCGCCGCGGTCGGCGCGCTGGCCACCGGCGGCACCCGCAACGCGCTGACGAAAGAGGCGCTGACCCAGCCCGCCGGCTTTCAGGGCGTGAACGGCGTGTTCCGCTTCTTGCCCAACGGCTCGAACGAGCGCGGCCTCGCCGTCGCCACGATCCAGGACAAGCAGGTCAAGGTGCTCAGCCCCGCGCCGCAAGGCTTCGAAGGCGCGGGCTTCTGATCCCGCGCCGACAGGACCGGAATGAAAGACGTCACGCCCCCTCCGGCTGACCTGATCGGCCCGGCCGACGGTATCTTCGACGAAGACGCCGTCGGCCAGAGGCTCGACGCGGCCTTCGCCGATACCGCGATAGACGCGGCGGCCCAGCGCAAGGCCGTGGTCGATACGCTCGCCGCCGCGATGGAGAGCGGGCGCGGTGCGATCAAGGCCGGCCTCACGGCCGATCCCTTCGCCGCCGAGGCGGCGATCCGCTCCTACAGCTGGCTGACCGACTGCATCGTGCGCGCCGCGCTCGACGTGGCCGCCCGCCACATGCACCCGCTGCCCACCCCCACGGAATCCGAACGCATCGCCGTCTTCGCCGTCGGCGGCTACGGCCGGGGCGAGATGGCGCCGTTCTCCGATGTAGACCTGCTGTTCCTCACGCCCTACAAGATCACCCCCTGGGCCGAGAGCGTGATCGAAAGCACCCTCTACATCCTGTGGGACCTGCGCCTGAAGGTCGGCCATTCCAGCCGCACGGTGAAGGATTGCCTCCGCCTCGGGGCCGAGGATTTCACCATCCGCACCGCCTTGCTGGAAAAGCGCTTCATCTATGGCGACACCGATCTCGGCGAAACCCTCGACAACCGACTGCGCGAAGACCTCTTCGAAGGTACCGAACGCGAATTCATCGAGGCCAAGCTCGAGGAACGCGGCATCCGGCACCAGAAACAGGGCGTGCGCTACATGGTCGAGCCCAACGTGAAAGAGGGCAAGGGCGGCCTGCGCGACCTGCAATGCCTGTTCTGGGTGGCCAAGTATGTCCACCGGGTCGACGACGTGGCCGATCTCGTCACCCTCGGCCTCTTCGCCGAAGAGGAATTCGCCACCTTCGCCAAGGCCCACAACTTCCTCTGGGCCGCGCGCTGCCACATGCACCTGATCACCGGGCGCGCCACCGAACAGCTCACCTTCGACCTTCAGGTCGAGGTGGCGGCCCGCATGGGCTATGTCGACACGCCCGGCCGCCGCGCGGTCGAGCATTTCATGCAGGATTACTTCCGCCATGCCACGGCGGTGGGCGAGCTCACCCGCATCCTGCTGACCAAGCTGGAAGCGGCCCACGTGAAATCCCGGCCGCTCCTGCAACGGCTCTTCAAGCGCAAGCGCAAGCTCAAGGACAATTACGCCGAGGTCCATGGTCGCCTCGCCATCGTCGACGAGAGGAAATTCCTCTCCGACCGGATCAACCTCCTGCGCCTCTTCGAGGAGGGGCTGCGCACCGGCCTGCTCATCCACCCCGATGCCATGCGGCTGGTCACGGCCAACCTGAAACTGATCGACGAAAGCTTCCGCAACGACCCCAAGGCGCGCAAGCTCTTCCTCGACCTGCTGCTGAAACACGGCAACCCGGAACGCGCGCTGCGCCGCATGAACGAGCTCGGCGTGCTCTCGGCCTTCCTGCCGGAGTTCGAGCCGATCCGCGCCCTGATGCAGTTCAACATGTATCACAGCTACACGGTCGACGAACACATCATCCAGTGCATCTCCCAGCTCGACAAGATCGAACGTAACGAGCTGACGGAGGCGCTGCCGGTCGCCTCCTCGATCCTCGAGGAAGGGGTGAACCGCCGGGTGCTCTACGTGGCGCTGCTGCTGCACGACATCGGCAAGGGACGGGACGAGGATCACTCGATCCTCGGCGCCCAGATCGCCCGCAAGGTGGCGCCGCGCCTCGGGCTCAAGCCGAAAGAGGTCGATACCGTCGAATGGCTGGTCCGCTATCACCTGCTGATGTCGGACATGGCCCAGAAACGTGACATCGCCGACCCCCGCACCGTGCGCGATTTCGCCAAGGCGGTGCAAACCAAGGAACGGCTCGACCTGCTCTGCGTGCTCACCGTCTGCGACATCCGCGGCGTCGGCCCCAACACATGGAACAACTGGAAGGCCTCGCTCCTGCGCGCGCTCTACCGCCAGACCCGCCGCGCCATGGAAGGGGGCCTCGAAGAGCTCAACCGCGAACAGCGCGGCTCGGATGCCAAGCGCAACCTGCGCGAGGAACTGGCCGACTGGGATCCGAAGGATCTCAAGACCGAAACCGCACGCCACTACCCGCCCTACTGGCAGGGGCTGCACGTCACGGCACATGTGGTCTTCGCGCGCCTCCTGCGTGACCTGCACGAGGACGAGATCGCCATCGACCTCGCCGTCGACGAGGACCGCGACGCCACCCGCGCCTGCTTCGCGCTGGCCGATCACCCCGGCATCTTCTCGCGTCTGGCGGGCGCGCTGGCGCTGGTCGGCGCCAACGTGGTCGACGCCCGCACCTATACGTCAAAGGACGGCTTTGCCACGGCGGTCTTCTGGATACAGGATGCCGAGGGCCACCCTTACGAATCCGAACGCCTCCCCCGCCTGCGCCAGATGATCACCAAGACGCTCAAGGGCGAGGTGGTCGCCCGCGACGCCATGCAGTCGCGCGACAAGCTCAAGAAACGCGAACGCGCCTTCAACGTGCCCACGCATATCACCTTCGACAACGAAGGCTCGGAAATCTACACCATCATCGAGGTCGACACCCGCGACCGCCCCGGCCTGCTCTACGACCTGACCCGCACGCTGGCGGCGGGCAATGTCTACATCAACTCCGCCGTCATCGCGACCTATGGCGAGCAGGTGGTCGACACCTTCTACGTGAAGGACATGTTCGGCCTGAAATTCTACACCGAAAGCAAGCAGCGCGTCCTCGAACGCAAGCTGCGCGAGGCCATCGACAAGGGCGTCGAACGCGCCTCCGAATAAGCGCCACAAGTCGAATTCTTCAAAAGAATTCGACCCGATATCTTTTCAGAGACCTCAGCGAAACATTGAGGATTCTTCTGGTTGTCTTAGCCTGCTATGGTTGGCCATGAGACAGAGCTTCACAACCCAGCCCGCCCTTTTCGCTCCGCATGAGCTGTTCGAGCATC